>Ga0123341_1005720_pt1 | contig 11134 bp, 8 predicted proteins | sample Turbeapinknodule_FD_89959 | JGI IMG/M metagenome (GOLD analysis project Ga0123341, IMG submission 89959) | Root nodule microbial communities of legume samples collected from Mexico - Turtle bean Mexico pink nodule | ecosystem: Host-associated > Plants > Roots > Nodule | place: Mexico: Nepantla... | reverse complement strand
TGCATAGTGTTGATCAAAAGAAACTTCAAAGAGAGTATGTGTGTTTTCATTTCTCAATTTATGTAAGTGTGCCTTGTGACCATATGAACATCTCAAAGTCTTCTTTTTGAGTGAATCTATTGGCGTTCTTTGTACAAAGTTATGAACAAATTGCATACTGCATTTTCATCAATTTAAAAGGTAATTTTTGGTTATGAAAAATGTTCTTTTTGTTGTCACAGTAAAACAACTGATTGTTTTTTCGAAACAACCGATTATTTTTCCTCTTGCACCTCTGTATAATGCTGCCAAGTTTGCTTATGCATGATTAAACCTTTTTCTCTTTTTCAAATCTTATTTTTGGAAAAATATACATTGAGTGTGCCTTAGAATTTGATAATAAAAGATTATATCCACTTGTTTTCTTGAAAGCTCTATATCATTTTTTATTCTTGAAATGTCAACATTGTTTGTACTGCTTGTCTACTATATTATCATTCTGATTTCTGCTTTGTACTACCCTTCTCATTGTCTATTTGTGAGAGCAAATAAGGGAAGTTGTTTATGCTTGATTTCGTTGTATAAGATAACTTTAAGACGAAAGCACTTGATTACTTCAATTTTTCTGGTTTTTCTGCTAATGTTGTATATGCAGAAAACTAGTTTGTGTGTGTCTTGTTATCTTACTGCTATACTTGCTTTGTATATGCATCAATTCTGTGTTGCAGGACCTTTCAAGTACATGTGCTATGTTGAAGACTAATCAAAGTGATGCTTCTTATTATGGTTCAAGAGCATACACCTTACTCATATTCTTGACAAGTCAAAATTCATGACCTATGTAAAGAAACTTCAAGAATAAAGAGTCTGATCTGGTGTTGTTGATGGCTTATAACTGTGGAGGAATCTGTCCATGTGGTGTTTGATGAAATTATTTATAGTGATCAGGGTTCTACAAAGGTTTATGCAGAAGATGAGTAGAACATCACCTTGGAGAAGCTGGAATCTTGTCCAGAAAAAGAACCGATTGATTCTGTGAAACAACCGGTTGAAATTCTGCAACAAGAAGAGTTGCCAAAGGAATGGAGAATTCCAAGGGATCTTTCAGTGGAGAACATCATTGGTCAAATCCAGAAGGGTGTTTCTACACGTAGTACTGTATCTAACTACTGCGAGCATATGACTTTTGTCTCACAAATTGAACCTAAGCCAAATGAGGAAGCTTTCAAGGATGATAAATGGGTTGTTGCCATGCATGAGGAGCTGCATCAATTCACAAGAAATGATGTCTGGTTTCTTATTCCAAGGTCTGACTAGATGAACATCATTGGATGCAAATAGGTTTTCAGAAACAAGCTGGATGAATCTGGAGTAATTACAAGGAACAAGGCAAGGCTTGTGGCTAAAGGTTATAATTAAAAAGAAGGCATAGATTATGGTGAAACCTTTGCTCCAGTTGCAAGATTAGAAGTTGTAAGGTTGTTGTTGGCCTTTGCTTGTATGAGTGGATTCAAATTGTTTCAAATGGATGTTAAGAGTGCTTTCCTCAATGGAATCATCAATGAGGAAGTCTATGTTGAACAACCACCGGGCTTTGAAGATCATCAACTTCCTAACCATGTATACAATCTGAAAAAGGCCTCGTATGGACTTAAGCAAGCTCCAAATAACTTGTATATCTTCATCCTATGTAAAGTAAGTTGTATATGTTCATCTTATGCTTTTGGCTTCATAAGACCAAATGAAATTCTAAACATGCTTGAGGTAATGCAAAGGTATGAATGTATTTCATTATGCATTTCCCATCACTTTGAAAGATTATTTGCTTTGAAAAATAACATTTTCTTGTTGTCTCAGGAAAATAACCGATTGTTTTCACGAAACACCCAATTTTTTTACCTCTGGCACATTTGAATAAAGTTGTTATGATTTCTTATGCATGATTACAACTGTTTCTTTTCTTTCATAACCCATTATGAGTCAAATATGCATTCTTTGTGCCTCTGAATTAGATCATAAAGAGATATATTCTTTATTTTCCTTGAAATTCAAAGCTTTTTATGAATGGCAACCACAATGGTTGATGTGATTCCACTAGCCATATAGAGAATGATTCTTGACATTCTTAGAAATCACCTTGAGCTGGACATTATTGAGGCACTTTTCTTAGAGTTGGATCATTGTTCTAAGACAAGAACTCACCAAAAACTAGGGATTTGTCTTCAATAAATAAGGGGAGATTGTTGAACAAAATGCTTTGATGTCTCCAAATCCAAGAGGAAAGCTTGAACACCTTGTTGTTAAGTGTGTGTGTGTGTGTTGTCTAGTTGTTTGAAACTTGTTAATTCACTCCTTAAGATGATCCAAATTCATTTGAATCTTTAACCTTTTGAAAAGATGAGTTTTCTAAAATGTTGTTGAAATTTCAACAGGTTGAAATTTCGAAACAACAAGTTGTTTTACCTTAGTAGTTTTTGAAAAGGTTTTGAAAAGCTTGACTTTGTTGTCAATTCAATTCAACCGATTGTTTCGAAAAAACAATCGAATGTTTTTCTGAAAACCTTAACAGAATTCTGTTAAGTGATTTTAATATGTTTTAAATTATCCTAACTACCTTGGCTCCTTTATTAAATGTTTTTACCACTTGGTTGGTCTATATAAAGGTGGTTTTACGCTCCTAATCTTGGAGTAAGAGAAAGAGTTTATCAAAACAGTTTTTCCAAAATTTGAAATAACTTTGGATCATTCTTAAGTGTGTGGAATAGGATTGGGTAGTAATTCTGAACTTTAAGTTTTGTAATACCCAGGTGTATTCTACTCTCTTCTTCCTTGATTACTATATTTTTGTAGTTGTGTTTTCCAAGGAGTATTGTGTGTTCTTGAGGTGTTCAAGATCAATACTCTTGGTGTGGTTTGCAAAAGGTAGTGTGTTTCTTGAGGGGTTCAAGGTCACTACTTTTGTGTGTGGTGTTTGTAATATGGTTTTGATTTCATAGTGGATTACCTAGTGGTTTCTGGGGACTAGATGTAGCTCTTGGTGTAAGAGTGATCCAGTATAAATTTGTTTGTGTGATTCTCTCTTTCCCTGATCTCACATATATCTGTTTTAAGTTGTTTTATTAACTGCTGATAAAAACAATCGGTTGAATCACAAAAACAACTGGTATAAACAATTTGGTTTGTTGACTCCATTAACGTATATAGTCTTTGTAATCGTGGTATTTTAGGCAAATAAAACATTCTTTTTATCGACACTCTTTTGTATGTTTTGTTCTGACCCTTTGGAGGCAAGTACTTGGGAAGACCACAAAATTTTCACTCATTTAGTTCGATGTCATCCATGTAATATAACATGCATCTAGCCTCACAACAATCAATCTTGACAGCCTTCAAGCCGAGAGTAGAGACAACATTTTTGCTTCATAATAAGTCTTGGGTATGCAATTCTCTATTGGAGCTACATCAAGTAACATTTCAATGAAATAATCTAAACACTTTTCAGTTGTGTGCCAATTGGTTCTAGCACCCAAAAGCCTTGTGGCTATTGACAATTTAGACTGAGTTTCTCCATCATAAATGGGTTGATGAGCAGATGCTAACATATCATAAAAATTTTGTGCTTCAATGTTAGGTTGTTCTTCTACATCATCGATAACATTAACATAACAAGTTCTTATATCACTTTCTTGCATGTATGCATTGTACATCACTTCGACTAATGACCCAAAGTCATCATCACACCTAATGTTATCATAAATGGTGGATGCAATGCTTAATGTTATCATAACTGGTGGATGCAATGCTTAAGTTAACCTCATTTGTCATACCCTATAGTTAGGTTAAAGCAAATGACTCCTGACATGAGAAGGTTTGAGAATTTTCTCACAACAACATTACACCTTACCCTTTCATCTGGTATGTATGAAACTTGATTCATTGCCTTAGAAACAAAATCATGAACGCCATTTATGAAGGGTTGTCTCAATCTTTTTGAAGAATCAAACATTTCATACATCCAATTCGATCCATTGTTATGCATGTTGATGATGAAATTATCAACACTTAATAGTATACTTACACCCTACAGACGATCTAATACATGAATCATGTGAATATCAGTGTCCAATGCATTGTATATGTCACATGTGAACTTTATTGTTTAAACTTAGTATGTAAATATTTAAAACATACCAATTCATGTAATTAATGATCGTGTTAGTGTAAGAATTTTGTATTTGTAAATCCTAGACGAATAGGATACAATAATGTTCAAGCTAAATATAATACAATAATTCATACATCGAAATTAATTATCGTGGTAGTGTAAGAATTTTGTATTTGTAAGTCTTAGACAAATAGGATACAATAATATTTCAGCTAAATATAATACAATAATTCATACATCGAAATTAGTATTGTGATAGTGTAAGAAATTTGTATTTGTAAATCCTAGACGAATAGGATACAATAAGATTCAAGCTAAATATAATACAATAATTCATACATCGAAATTTTAGTTAATGCGTATGCATAAACATCGTAATTTCATTTAAGGCTTATATATAAACATCATAACTCACACATCGTAATACATACAACGTGATTTCATTTAACGTGAACATATAAACTCCGTAATTCATACATTGTAATTCATAGATTGTAATTTCATTTAACACGTACATATAAAAATTAAATAAATTTACTATCTTAATTCATTTTTTATCTATCACAATTTTTAAAATATTTTAGTTATTTAAAACTTGGGTCAATTTGTTTTCTACACCCACTAGTTGACTACTTGCAACATAATAATGGAAAAAGTGGGCCCACTCTGCTGCCCTTCACTTTTACTCTATTCAACCCCTATTTATTTTATACAACCCCACATCACTATTTCTAACATTTTATTGAAAAACATGGGCCCATTCTGCTATCCAAGACTTTTACTCTATGCATCCCCTATATGTTTTCTACACCCACCAGTTCACTATTTGCAACATATTAATGAAAAATATGGGTCCATTCTGCCGCCCTTCACTTTTACTCTATGGAGCCCCTATTTATTTTATACACCCCCACATCACTACTTGCAACATATTAATGTGAAAAACATGGGCCCATTATGCTGCTCATCACTTTTATTCTATGCAGCCCCTATTTAATTTATACACGCCCGCTGTAACTTTTTTTTTTAAAAACATGGGCCTATTCTACTGTCCAAGACTATTACTCTATGCAGCACCTATTTGTTTTCTACACCCACCAGTTCACTATTTGCAACATATTAGGCACATTCTGCTCCCTATTACTTTTACTCTATGCATCCCATATTTGAGTGTTTCTTCCTGCACCTCCATATCTTCTTCTCTCACCTCCATAAATTTTTAAATTTCCAAAAATACCCCTCTATAATATTCTGGATTATGTAATCCGTAAGTCATTTTTCAAATTTATAATTAGCTTCCGGATTATATAATCTGGAAGTTTTTTTTCAGATGCATTATTACTTTCCATATTACATAATCCGGAAGTCTTATTTAGCTTCAGGATTATGTAATCCAGAAGTCTTTTTTCAAATGTGTTTCGGATTATATAATTCAGAAACTAGTTTATGGAGGTGACAAAAAAGGATAAAAATGTATTTTCATATTGTGTATGCAGGTGGCAAAAGAAGATATGAAAGTGCAGGAAGAAACAATCCCCCTATTTAATTTATACAGCCCCAACATCACTATTTGTAACATTTTCTTGAAAAATTTGGCCCAATCTGCTGCCCATGACTTACTCTCTGCAGCACGTATTTGTTTTGTACACCGTCACCTTTTAATTTTTTTTTTCAAATAACCAATGGAAAAATGGAAAACTTTACTCTCTGCAGCACCAATATATTTTTTTTAAACACAATCGCTAAATGAAAAACTTCTAAATGTATTTAATTATTATAACATAACCAGTAGGAAAAAAAAACTTCTAAATTTATAATGTACTTAATTATTACAACATAACCATTAATTATTACATAATCAATGAAAAAAAAAAGTAAAAAAACATCGTACTTAATTATTACAAGATACTTAATGAAAAAAATTAAAAATACAATTTCCTAAATTATTCTTAAACAGGGATAAGTTTTTTTCTAAAAATATCACTTCTTTTATTAATTACCTTTCCTTCTTTTATTAATTACCTTTCTTTTATACTCATTTCCATATAAGAAAACTTTAACCTTCAAATCCTATTAAATTAGTTTCAATCAAATTAAAATTGTAAATCTTACTAAACTAGTTTTAGTAGAATTAAAATGAACGTTTTGTAGATCAATTCTCTACACACAACAGTGTTCTTCTTCTCCACTTTCACGCACATAAGCTTTCAAGGTGTTCCATTACATTATTTTTTGATTTTTTTAACTTCAAAACAGAATTATGTTTGCACTAAAATCATTTAGATAAACTCAACCACAATAAAATACATTCACATAAACAACAATAATCACACACAAAATTAATCAAAAACTCTTAAATTTTAAAAGTTTACCTCGGATGAATCACGTTGGAGCAGCGATGGTGAAGGCACTAGAAGTTGAACATGGTGGAGCAGGAGGTGGAGTTGGACTTGGTGGAACTTCGGCACTAAAGGCTAGAGCTAAAATGAAGAACACCAAAAAATGTTAGAGCTGAAATGGAGAAGAAGAACAAATTGTTAACAAAATAAGAGAAGATAACCGGAGAAAGAACACATCGGCGGTGAATAATGTTGGAGAAGTGACGGCGAGGTGGTGAAGAATGTCGGAGTAGTAACGGTGAGAAACTGAGGCACAAGGTGGGGGCAACCAAATGCGAAGAATGAGGAAAAATTAGGTTTCTTAATTTGGGGAAAAAGGGAAATTGGAGGGCGGGGCAACAAAATTTCTATTTAAATAGGATATTGTATGCGTCAGCCACGTCCTACACATAGATGGAAGCGCATTTTATGTCGGTTGGCTAATGTCAACTCTTGCTTATTTCAAAAAATTAATTTAATACATATTTAACTCACCATTTTCGTAATATTTTAAACATTTTAACTAAATCATAATAAACGGAAATAAAACTTTAAAAAAAATAATTTAATTTATACAACAAAAATAAATACATAATTCAATTAAACTTTGGTTTGGAAAACCATTTATCCTTACAAGTGTTGTTTCTATCTATGATTATCTAAAAATAATCAATTTATTAATGTTTGGACGAAATCAAAAAATAACTCTTAAGGTGTGATATTGAATAAAAGGTTTCCTTTCAGATCAAACAATTCCATTGAATAAAGTATAATTGTATGTGTGATAGCATCTACTACCAGGAATATCAATGAATCTTATTATTGAAATTGCTCAGGATACCCTCTTTTAGCCTTTACAATCTAGTTCTTAGTTAAACTCGTACATTACTAACTGCAATAAAAAAAACAAGTACATATGCTCCACCCAAAATGGCAATGGGCTAAGGTTATGAACTTATAATCCAAAATTTGATGATCAAGTCCTTTTCATGATTCTAAGTCCATTCTATACTGGACCCAATAGAAATGGAGTTATATATGTTACATTTATTAAGAACCAAGTCTAGTAAAATTACTATGTCAAAAACCTATTATTCATGCAATGAGGATTGTTTTACATGGTATAAAATTTATGTTGCTTAATAGGAGGTCAATGACATATAGTAAAAGAAGCTAAATCTGTGAGTTTGTTCTTCAATGCATTGGAAAATTGTATTAACGCACTTATATGAAATATTGCAGATGTACCATCTCGTGACTAAAAACTTACTATATTATTATGTGCTTTAGTTGGAAAACATAAGTTTCTTTTGGAGATCATAGTCAGTAAGTATAAAAATTCATGCATTCTTTTTATTTATTTCTTTTATTACTATTACTATATTTAAATTAAAAATTTCCAATATTGCATGGTATGTCCTAAATGGTTGATTGTAAAAACACACTCATATTCTGGATTAGTCACACCTTCCTCCATAAGAAAATGGAAAAGAGGTCCAATGATTTCAAATTGCATTTATGCAACATGTGGTCAAGTTTGGGACACTTCGGGTATTGTAGTAATATAACAATTAAGAATAAGTTACTCACTCACACTTAGTCTTAATGTTTGTATTATATACATTGTTGATAAATATTTAAGATGATCTTATATTTCATTTATGAGAAGTAAAATCTTTTAGATCACAATGAATATCAAAGGGAAATCATCAGTTCCTTCATCCATTACAGAGATATGAGATTCAAATTTATTTAAATTACCAATCAAAAGTTTTATCTCACTTTTTTTATAAAAACTTTCATGTTATGCATCACTAAGCAACTTGACATCTCAATTAGGCTGACACTTCAAGTAACAAAAATCATTTGTCATCACATGAAAAAATTATTTTTAAAAAAAAATACACAAAATTATAGGGGCGCTAGACCAAAACTCAAATGTTAACAAAAACGATACATAGGTAGACTATACTTATTCATAAAGAATTTTACGAACAAACTAGATGACCTATTGTACCAATGCAATTATTCTCTATGAATAAATCCTAAATTAGCCAACTTATCGGCACACATTTTCTTCACATAAAATATGAGTAACCCTAAACCTAATTTTCCCGCAGTAATTGAGATAAATATTTCTTCAAGGAACATTAGTCCTAGCAGTAAACGCAGCACAAATCAAGGCAGAATAACATTCAAGCCATACATTAATAAGCCCCATCTTTTGAGTTTCCTCCAAAGCATGTATAACTCCATAAAACTCAGCAATCATAATTGTTTGAACTTCAAGAAACGCAGAGAAAACACCAATAAACTCTCTCATACTCCCACGAAAAATACCTCTACAAATAGCAAGACCAAGATATCCCCTAGCAACCCATTAGTGTTAATTTTAACCCAACCTAGAGAAGAAAACTCCCACCTAACAGGAAGAGGACGAATAACTTTATCAATACGAGTATTAACACCAAAAAACTTAATCACGATAAAATTCAACATATCATTCTTCATTGAAGCTTTAGACGAATTTCCCACTAAACAAGTTAAATCTTTAATTGTCGAAATAGCCCTAGAAACATCAATCTTATCCTGAAATCTAACATAATTCCTCATACGCCATATCATCCAAATAGAAAAAGTTATCACAACAAGCTTATTCAATTTAACCAAAGGCTATCATCACTCTTAATAAAAGAAAGAAGATCATCCTTATTAGAGAAATGAGAAGTAAGAAAATTTTGTTGAACCCAACTCCAAATATGCAAAGCATTAGAACATTCAAAAAATAAATGTTGAGTAGATTCCTCATGCTTTTCACAAAGCATACACATAGAACATATATGCAAACCTTTATTCTGAATATGTTGATCTGTAGGAAGTCGCTCATGAAAAACTTTCCAGAGTACTAGAGTTTTGGAAGGCAAAATATATGAAGACTAAATGAATTTACCCCAACCATAAGGAACAACTAGTTCCAAGAAAAAAGTCAGCCGATTTAAGAGTGAAACGACTAGACTCATCTAGAATCCAATTAGGAATATCTTGTTCCTCCCTAACCATGACATGATTAAAAAAATGAGGCATTTGTTGTAAAGACAAGGAAATATTCCAATCACAACCAGTCCAAAACCCCCTGCAATATTTGCTAAAGAATTAGAAGAATACCATTTGTCATTCCATAAATTAATAAAAGTACATGTATTAACAATCCAAGAAGTATAAGTATCGTAACATAAAACTACTTAATTCCAGGTCAAAGATATGAGGATCTATAAACCTTTCTAAACTCGTATTTTAATTTAAGAACCCTGACTTTCAGGATAAGCAAAGTTCCAAACAAGCTTAAGAAGATACACATTATTTTCATGATGAAGTTTAATCATTTTCAAACCTCCATTCTCAAGAGGAGAACAAATCAAAGCCCAATTAACAATAGTTATGCCTTTATTCAGGATATCACTTGATGGCATTGAGCTCTTCTCTTTTGTGGTTTTTGGGTGGTTTGTGGAAGCTTAGTGGTTTGTTGATGGATCAAGGCCCTCCTAGGAGGTGTGGTGGCCTTGTAGGTGCAGGAATAGTAGGGATGTGAGGGAGGTTCAGCCAGCCCTCTTTGGTGGGTGAATGGGTTGAAGATCAATAACCTAAATCTAGAGAGATTGTAGGCAAAGGGAGTATGTATGGCTCAAGTTTGGCAGCATAACAATACTCAAATTAATCTTATTAAAACATGAGGTAGGCTCCTCCTTAAATAGCCTTAGAGGACCTGAAATGCAAATGTAAATGAAGAGGAAATGCTAGCCAAATTACATGCAAATGTGAGCACATGGGAGCACATGGGAGCACATGGGAGCACATGGGAAATGTGAGCACATGGGAAATGTGGCACCTAAATGGAGGAAGGTTCTAGAATCCTTCCTTGTGTGGTTGGTCTAGAATTTACGCCCATTAAGTCTAGCTAATTGGGTTGGTCCTAAGTTTACTTAGAAATATCTAATTAAACTTAGGTTTAGCCTTTTAAGTACCACTTTGCATGTTTCATCATATTTACAAAATGATTTAACAATGCTACTTTGACTAGAAAAGTAAGAAAAACTATGACACACTAGAATCTCTGACATGTAAAATGTGTCCTATTGACCCCTCTTTGACTATGACTCCAGTGATTGCCTTAATGTAACATTTTGGTGGCCTCTCAAAGGGTTGGTGTTGGGGCCTCTTCCATCATCACTAGTCCAAGTAAAATTTCGACACCACTACTCAACTTGCTTAAGAAGTGAAACAAGTCATTTATACATATTAAAACTATAAGCTAGAAATTCAGTAATCACCGTATTGACCAATTGAATCTGACCCATCATGCTAAGAGATTTACCTTTTCAAGATGCTAGCTTCAATTTGACTTTATCAGTCAAAGGTTGAAGAAATTGACACTTTGGAATACCAACAAAGATATGCACTCCTAAATAAGTGAAAGACAAACAACCATATCAATTTTTCTTTTCTTAAGTTTACTTTCAAATTTTACGATAAAATTGACTCTCTATTTTGAAATACATCCATTAAATTTTACATTAATTAATTACTTCATGTTAAATTTATATTCCTAAATTTA
>Ga0123341_1005719_pt1 | contig 11135 bp, 8 predicted proteins | sample Turbeapinknodule_FD_89959 | JGI IMG/M metagenome (GOLD analysis project Ga0123341, IMG submission 89959) | Root nodule microbial communities of legume samples collected from Mexico - Turtle bean Mexico pink nodule | ecosystem: Host-associated > Plants > Roots > Nodule | place: Mexico: Nepantla... | reverse complement strand
GTATTATGATAAAAAAAATAAAAAATTCAATTTGTCAATGTATTGTAATTACCATTTGGTGAAAACAATAGTCAAGTGACTTTTTGTTTTTGTTTATATTATGAGTGTTTTGAATAATGGGATAGGTACTGAAGTGACATTATTGGTTAATTTAGTTGATTTTTTAAATTATTAATGCACCAGAATAACTTTCATAGATTATAAATAATGTTGAATTGAGAATGTCAAATTCATCTTGATGAAGTATTGATTAAGATTGATTTAAAAAATATAAAATAAAATACCTAAAAATGAGAAATAAGGTTTATGAAATTTCAAATTCTTAATTTTTTTTACACAGCAGATGAAATATGTAATTCACATACTTTATGAAATTCTAGTTTTAAAAATATTGCAACAATGTATTTTATTTTAAAGTATTTCAAATCTCTATTTAAATAAATTATTAATTGATTTACTTATTCAATTGTATGAGTTGGTAGTTTTAATAGTGTTTTTCTTTGGTCAGTATTAGTTTGTATTGTTAGTTCAACATTTTAATATTCGAACATACATATATTACCATTTGGCCAAGTCAACTCACGCAACCATCAAGGGATGACGATACTTTGACACTGTTTTAATTTTTTTATATTCGTTCTACAACCAATAATAATAATAATTTATTATAATATAAATTTAATTTAAAAAAAGTTGTAAAGTATTTTTTTTTCACTAAATTGTATGAATAAATTATATACGAAAATTGTACAAATTGATTAAGTATCCAAATTTTAAAAAATATTTAAATAAATAAAAATTATCAAGATACACAATAATATCTAACATATTTAATAAAAAAATTGGCAATTATTTCCTCTTTGGACTTTTTTTTGCCAAATGTACCCAGTCAACAAGAATTATACATGTTTATTATTTAGTTTAGTCTGTAACGATTATCTAATATTTCTAAGACAGTTTTACACTAATTTGTGTGTCAAGTAATATCCAAAATGTTTTAATACTCTCCAAACAATAATAAAATGCACTAAATTAATAAATAGTGCATACTTCAGCTGCACTAGTATAATTTTATTATTTCAAATATTACTTAGGAATTAAAATAATACTGGACAAATATATATATATATATATATATAAAATAATTTATTTTGGTGTTATCCGAGGATTAGGCTACGTGTCTTCTTCTTCCAATGGATGTCGTGAATGCAATATAAACTATATATATCTAAAAATTGATGTGATGATATATTCTATCATGCCTATCCTATCTATCTTTGAATATCATTAGGGAGCAGCCAATAAAAACCTCCAGGAATGCCCCACGTACCAGACACACACACGCTATCATAGTCTGCGTCCGATCATACATATACTTTACTCACCATTATTCAAGTTTCATCCAAACACACATAGACCAAACAAATGAAGAAAGGTTCCAAGCAAACACATATTTATATCATGAGTTTTTCACTTAAGCACCGACACTTTTGCCCTCTACAGTACTTTTCCTGTTCGTTGCTTTCCATTAACTCCCTCATACAATGACACCTGGACCTAACCTCAGAGCAACTCAGGTTGCACGGACTTCCCATGCACTCAGCGGTAACTCGTTCAGTTTCTAAAACAGCCAACACCTCACCCCAATTTCCTTCATCATAAAAAAACTCGTCAAATTCCAGCTGGCACTTAACCGCAACCCGAGGGTGCAGTAACGGTCCCCAACTCCAGCTGTATCCAACATTCACCGGGCGCACGCAGGCTATCTTGCGCCCGGAACACAATACCGTGAACACTCTCACTCACTCATTTCCTTAGCAGAGAAATAGAGATGACAAAAACAAAATGGAGAATCTAAGCAGGTGAAATTGGTTTTTATTTTATTTTAAATTTTGTGGCGATAAATAAAAGCGAATCGGATGTACAACGTGAACAAGAATATAGAATGGAGGCAAGGGAAAATATTACGGAAGGCGAGGAGCGAGCACATGTGAGCTTAAAAATCGGCGAGTTTCCGGTGAGAGCGAGATTTCGGAATCTGTTGCAAAGTTCGGATCGCCAAAACCTCGCTTCTTTTTACATCCATGTAATGTCCAATGTCGCCGCCGATCTTGTCCGGCAAATCTAGAAACAGATCGATACAAATGCATGAACAAAAAATAATTTAAAAATAAAAAAGAAGGTCGAAATGCATTGCTTTTGCGTACCTAAACGATGCGAGGGCGAGCGGTTGAATCCGGAGAAATGATTCAAGTCTGAGAGGAGGAGGAGGAAGAGATGAGGGATTTTGAAATTGAGAAATTGAAGTATGTGATATTATTATATGAAATAGATGAGTGGTGGAGTACCTGATGGAGAGGGAGCGTGGGAGAAGAGGTAGAGGATGAAGAAGCAGAGGAGAGTGAGGACAGGAATGAAGTGAACGAACTTGTGCGGTGATGGAGGCGGCGAGGAGAGACGGTTAGGTTTGGGAGCATCGTCTTCATCGGAGAGGAGCGCCTCTAGTTTGGGGACTTTGGGTGATGGTGAACCCAGGGATTGTCTCTGCATCGTGGCTGCTACAAACAACAGAATGAGATAGAGACGAGAGAGAGAGATAGAGAGTGTGTTTCTTGTCCACTATGAATGAATTTTATTTTTAAGCTTTTTCTTTTCTTTTCTTCTTATTTTATTTTATTATTATTATTATTTTTATTTTTATGCTGAGTTGCTTGTCTTCTTTCTTATTGTGTTTCCTTTTCCTTTACTCATCTCTTTGTTTTTGCCTTTTCACTTTGGGATGCCTTTTTAGGTTCTCCCACCTCTTTGCTCTAGGATAAATTAAAGAAAATTAAAATTTAATGTACTGTAATTTTAATGTTTTATTTTTAATACTATCTTACAAAATGTGGATGAATTTCTCTTACTTATTAAAATAAATTTAATTTAGTTGAATGAGTTTTAATTACTTATCCTTAGGAAAATCAAAATATAATATTGGCATTTATTTTATTTCTAAAATATTATATTATATTGGGTACGTTCATTTATATTTTAGGTTCTTTAAGTTTGTTTGATGAGAAATTATCGGTAATAAATGACAGTGGATTTTTCTCCCTTTGATGATATAACACGAGAATCCAATACAATTATGCAACCTAGGAACAAGAGATAATTAGGCTTATTTAATCAACCCTAAAAAAGCGAAACACGAAGGACACAATGCAATAGGATCAGCCTAAAGAACCCAAATAGGCTTCACCCACACAAAGCCCAATATGAATTCGGCTTTGCTGTTTCTACTTCTTATTTTGCTAAGCTTTTACACCCTATAATTTTTGTAAATTTTGTTTAAATAATTTTGACAGAAAATTCCACTATTTAGAAAATATACAATCAAAATATGTCTTCATTGTGTTAAGAGAGAGTGCATGAATCAATACAAAACTGAAACATGTTTTCATTCTGTATTGTGAAATTCTTAATTTTAATTATTTATTTACTCAATGTACATGTATATTTTCAAAATTTTAGGTCGTGTATATAGAAACTACTCACTATAGCCCATATATGTATACTTTCAAGTTTATTACCCTTTAACACATTTTTAAATCTATTTTATTTTATGTCATTCCAAATTGTAGAAACTATTAAATAACTAACATTTTTAAATATATCGCCTACGTAAAAAACAATTATAAATTTGTGTATATAATAAGTTATGTGATAATGCAAATTAAAGTTAGTGAAATAATTACAGACTTGCTTAACTGAGATTATTTTTATTGTTACATTTTAGAAATATGAAGTAAGGGCACGTTTTTTATTTGACGGACGTGCCACTTCAAACTATGGGGTCACAGAATGTAAAGACGTGCATAAAATAATTGCAAAATATTAGTATTTTTGGACATTGGGCTGAGCTTGAAAGTTCAAGGCCCATATGAAGAAGGTAGAACAGTTGAGAGGTGCAAAGGCAAAATTGAACGCCAAAAATGGTGCAAGAGGAGGGGAAATGAAAAACGCAAGAAGGAGCGTCACCGAAAGAAAATTCTGGAAGCGCAAATGAGAAGGGGAACAGAATATTGGGCGGCAACAGGAAAAGGAATTGTCAACATTAGTGTTCAAGAACATTAGAAAATCGAAAGAGAGGAAAAAAGTTGTAGAGAGAGGAATTTCAATGGTGTTGTGGGAGATAACGCTAGGAACCGCGTATTTCTTGGGTCTCAAGCGAACATACAAGCTCGCTCTCAGGATTCAACGCAGGGTCGTAAGCCCCAAGTACCCTAAACTTCGCCAATTTCTTCACAGGTTCCTTCCTCTCTTCGATTCCCAATGCTTTTCTTATTCTTTTCTACCGGTAGGCAATAATAGGGTTTTGATTTTATTCACACAAAATTGCAATAATTTTGTTAAGGATTGCTAACTATTAGAAAATGAATTGTGACCTCAAGATCCTGTGTTTAAAAGGATAGTCATTAATCAATGATCAATCAATTGCTTTTAGCTGATTAAAAAGAACTAAATGTAGATTCCATCATGAAATTACGAATGGATGTTAGGGACTTACGTTTCTGTTCGGTGTTTTGCAGACGGACCCGTGGTGTGTTCGATGTAGCAATCAAAGTTCATCGGAACATTCAAGATAGGGACATAGAAGTAGGTAGGAATATCGGGAACTTTATATTGCGGTGCCTGGACCGAATGAAACCATCGGCGCAGATTCGTGGTCCACCACCTTCGAATGGTAAGCCCACTGAAAGCATTGGAAGGCATGCCGCAGGAGGTGGCAGTTCCAATCACAAAGGTTCTGGGACGTTGAGGAGGGACTCTGATAGGAATTTGTTTACCTCAGCAAGGACAATGGCGTCTCCTACAGTTCCGAGAGTGATACGACGGTCAAATCCTGGTGGGACTACCATCCATGGCAGGCACTTTAGCGTTTCTACGCCTCAAATTGTCTCATCAAATTATAGAGTAAATTTGTCAGGGGGTGTTGTTAGGAAGGACATTATGCAGTGGATGATGCATAACTAACCCTTTTGGAAAATGATGGTGGTGGCATACGCAAATTTGTCGTTCTGTTATCGTTGTCTCTTTGTATTCTGTATAGTTCATCAGGCTTCCTTTTGGATAACCAGTGGTTAAGCGTTTGTTTTTAGTTTTGATTAAAAGAACTAGTTGTTAATATGATGGATAATTTTCCTGTTGAATGAATAATGACATGGAGATTGTGCTGTTCTTTAGTTTGTTTTTCCCAGCAAAATTGGTTTGTGCAACTTGTAGTCTGATTTTTTCCATCCGTCAACTGCTCAGGCATACCGTGTTTATGCAAATCTAGGTACCGTGCTTATATGATATTCTAATGCATTCTTCTTTGGAGGTGACATTACCCTTTTTTTCACAACTGTTCTCACGCAAAAGTACAGATGCGAATGTAGACATAGCAAGTATTGTTAACTAACCAAATGCAGGAATCACGGAACTGGTTTTCTAGTTTTATTTTTTGCTCTCGAGAATTTGCTGATTTTGAAGCAGAGGCTAACAAAGCCCGAAAAGGTTAAGCTGATGAATAATTGCAAGTATTTATTCTTATAATGTATTTATACATTTTAAAAATACCCATCAACCGAAGTTGGAGCTAGATTTTCAAATGTTTCTCCAAGTGGTAAGTGATAAATAACCTAAAACTTCAGCTTCGCTGTCTAGACAAAAATTACCGCATTCATTTCTATCAATTCTAACTTATCTAGCCGACAGAGTATGCGTTACGAACTATGCGTCATCTACACAGTCATCAATTCCTTTACATTTAGTTCGGTACGAGAAAATCGAAGTTATTGTCTGTGACAGACTATGGCATGTATCTTAGGTACAAAATGTAAGACCCTACATAGATGATGACATAAAAATTTTAAGTTTTTATGTTTAAAATTGTTTTTCTTATTGGCGGATTTCTTTTCTGAAAACTAACAAAGCACAACACAATAAACGAGTCCTAATTCCTAAACATAAAGGTCAATGAAAAATAAGTTTTGTCGGGAAAACTACTAATTTCCCTGGTGGGTTTTTTTTTCTTTTGAAATGAATTGATAATGTTCAGTTATCAAACGGTAGCAAGAGAATGCATGCCATTATGCACCCCAAAACAATCTCTTGAAGAAGGGTGAGAAATCAATAACAACCAAGTCCAAAGTATGCAGAACAGCAACAACTGCGTACAAAAATACCCATTTTGCATATAATTTTAATCTAGCTCCCAACTAAGACAAAACAGTCTCAATCTCAAAAGTAGCTTCATAAAATCGATTTCATATTCCCTCACCAAATCAATATTTCACCGAAGCTAATAAGGAGTAGACACTGTCTTTCCGATACTTTTATATACTGTAAATTGCAGCCTGAAAACATAACCCGTCATTTTTAAATATACATCAGCTTGAGAGGAAAAAGAATTGAGACATTTTGAATAAACCTTTCAGATTATTTTCAGGGGACGGGGACGGATGGGAGATGAAGAAAGACTATGATGATTACTTTCCTATTGATCAAGAAGGGGACTTCCTTCTCTTGCCAGGATGAAAAGACCACCATCCCCTCTTGATATTCGCAAGTCCTGATCAAGATATGTAGTAAGAAGCCAGGAGCTTGTCCTCTCGCCAGGGATGGGAATCTTCAGAGGCGGCTGACCAGAAATGACCCGCGATATGTTTTCCACCAGACCTTGCAGTGGACCAAGGGATTGTTGCAGAGGCTGTAGGCTAAGCTTTTGGCCAAAAATGTCCACATTTTCTGGTAGTTCAACTTTGGACTTTATCTCTGGAGGTTGTACTGAACCTTCTTTAAAAGTGACCTGCTCGCATTTAAAAATGTTAACAAGAGTTCTCTGATCACTGAAATCTCAAAAGTTCATATGCACACTACACAAACTATGGATTAACATACGACTTTTGCCTGCATAAGAATTGCAATATCATTAACAATAAGCATTATACATATCATATTTGCGAGATAGAATAGAAGCGACTATATATTTAACCACTTAATTATAAAAAGATGAACTCTTTCAAGCACCAGCAAATTACAAAGCATGGAATGATAAACGTAGTAAGTATTTTTCTTTTAACATCATATTAGCTGTACATATTATCCTTTATCCTCTTCTTTTTTTCTTTTGGCCAATAAATCAATACAGTCAAAGATGTCAAAATGCACAATTGAGGAAGTAAGGTGAAGCGTCAGCACCTCTTGCAGTCTTACTGATCAAAACACTGTCTTCAGCGTTACAGGCGTGTCTTCATGGTCCAGGTGAAGCACACCCTTAATGAGTTGTCAACCATTGCAAAATAATAAGGTCATACCATCTAATTTGCATTAGACTTTGACAATTTTGGCACAACCAGCTCATGGTTTTGTGAAACATCTTAATCTTTTATTTATTGTGAACATTACCTTTATGGCTCAAATAGTTCATTTATATGGAAATCTGATGCAATATAGTGAAATATTTTACTCTTCCTTTTAACATTAAAATAATTCATCAATGAGAAATTCACTTTTGGTGCCTTTCACCTTTAGATGTTAACCCCTAGAACCTTTTGTCATTTTACTACCTTGTCTTTAAAAAATCAGCATTCATTAAATAATAATGTTTTTCAAGGGAATACCTGTATTCTTGCAGGGCTTCGAACTTCAAATGAGGCAGATGCACTGAAAGACAAAGATGCAAAAGGGCTAGATAATGTTGTGGAGTTTATAATGGTGAAGCTACTGGTATCAATTGTTTGAGAAATCCTGTCCACCTTCAACAAAGGCAATCTTCCTGCTGCTAGAAGAGGAAACAGTTCAGAAGATGCTGTGTACCTGAAAACAGTTTGACAAGCAAAGAAACAATGACTTTATTTAAGAACTAGCACAATACATTCTGAGTTTATTTTAATGTCAAAAGGAATATTAAGTGTTGAGTAACAAAAACACTTCAAAGGTTTATAATTATGAGTTTTGCCTGTAGAAAATTTTACTTGATAGCTGTTACCCCAATATTATCCTCAATTTTCAATCAGCCAGCAATGTAATATAAGCACATTACACTAAATATGAATCCAATAAAAACCAGAGACAGTATGAGAAACCACCAAAGTACAAATGGCAATCAACCTTTTAAGATTCTTATAATGATAAAAAAAAAAAGGAAAGAAACAGAGCAAATCATTCATCCCGGTGGACCAGGGTTAATTAGTTTAGTTAAGTCAGCATTTGGTTCTGAATACTGCAATACTAACATTAACCCTTTCCAGTAAAACTTCCTCATGACCTTTTTCACCTTTCCAACTCGACTTGCTGGTTGTCCAGCCATTTCCAGGGCTGATTAGTTGAATTTAGAATAAATATAAATATATACTGTAAAAAATGTCTATAAATATAAATTACTTAATTGAATATATTTAAGCAAGAAAACAAAATTAGAAGGAGCCATAAATCATTATTGGTCAAGTTTAGATAATTTTTCCCTCCTTTCTCAAACATCTAATCCACATGCACTTAGAAATTGTTTCATATATTTTTTTAAGTGATACTTTTCTATATATAATTATTTGATTTTTGTGATGTGCATGTGATGTGACGTGCCTTTACCATTACTTCATATTGCCAACAAATATTTGATAACATTAATTTAGTAGAAAAGTAATATTGATATGGCATTATTCAAAGGTTGTGTTCCTTCCTATAATTTTATTCAAAATATATAACATATCATCCCTTACTTACAATTCAACATTATTTAAAGGTGGTTCAAGTTTCCTCCTCCTAAGGATCCTTTTGGTTTCTAATAACTTATTTCATCCCTTATTCAAATTTAAAAAGGTATCCTTTTGCTATTTAAAAGATTAAATAAAAAGTATTCTTAAAAATTAACATTAAATTTTAAGGATTAGCTTAAATTTGAGGTACAATAAAAGAAAATTTAGCTTGCAGCTACAAACATTTAAAATTGTTCAATTGTAAAAAGTAAATATTATTTAAAAAATATTATAAGAATGAAACTTCTTTATTCACAATATGCATCTCTAAAAAATCAAAATAATGATATGTAGACAAATATTACTTAAGAATTATATTATATTTTTTCTAAACACACAGGAAGCTATGGATTAAAGAATTTAGAAAGATAAAAAAAATCTATAAACACACCTAATAATAATTTATGGATATTGTAATTATTTTGTTCCTTGCACAAAAATATTCAATTAAGTAATTGGTATTTATATGAAAATTTTCAAAAGTTGCGTTTTTGTTGTTGGTTATAAATTTGACTTAAATGACTGACAACCAACATGTTATAATTTCCCTTAGCTGACTGGCTCAATGAAGGGATTTAGTTCCTTGATAGGATTCCTAGCCCACTCTAAAAGGCTTTTTAACAGTTGCAAACTGAAGTTCAGCCAAGTTATACTACTGCAATGCAATTGCTGTAAAGAAAGTGTTCTAAACTACAAAAAAATAACATGGCTTCCCAACAGTCACAAAAATTCCGTCTCAACTTATCCTGGAAACTCTAATCAACAATTCATACGATGATCTTGTGCCATAAAGAAACCAATGAGTACTTCGTACTTGTTTAGAGGTTGAGGTTGATGAAGAACAACAATCTTAGTTCAACAACTTCCTCTCACCCACTTCTTCTCCCCTATGAATTAGTTGGTGATGTAGATGATACAGGCTTGTCATTCTCAAGGACATAAACCATGAAGCCTTATCTATCAATCAAGTAATAACATATTCGTAAGAAAAGACATCCTACATCATACAACAAACCCCGTGACAGGCTCATGAGGAAAGAGCCACCAACCCCTCAACATTTCACCTATAAATATCATATGGCAACCTCAGTCAAATACACATAATCGATATACAGTAGCCTTTGCTCAAGTTCAACAGAAATGTCAACCATGAAGCACTGTTCCAGTTCTCCATAACATCAACCAAACTCACCTAACCTAATTATGTGAAACAGTGATCTTCTGAAAATAGTCTCAGATGTTCATCGACTTAAAACATGTTTAAATCCTATAATCTTCTCTTACTAGGTTCACATGATGCGTTTATACTTATCTATTACTCCAGTCAAACACTCATTAAACAATTATTGGAAAACAATTCATTCAAAAACGCAATGATACATAAATTATGAGACATTTTATATGCATAACGATATTATAACACACACGAAAATCACAATTCGTAAAGAAATTCACACTTACAGCAACACCCAGTTCCCATCTAGAATGGCAGGTTCCTCCACCGGAGCAAGGTTAGGGTTCACCGCTTCCAACTGAGTCACCAACTCGGACACCTCAGCACGAACCTCGGACCCGGCTTGAATCCCTAACTCGGTGCCATAGAGAGTATCTACCAAAGCACGCTTCAGCCCCTCCACCTTATCATCCACTCCCTCCTCTGCCGGAGTCTCAGCGATCGGAGTTCCGTTCCCGCCGTCTATATATCCGCCAGCGTCGGGTGCTTCACCTCCTTCCTCCCATTCGTCCTCGTACTTGGGAGGATCCGAGTCGGGAAGCTTGGACGACGACGCTTGAGCTTCGGGCTCGAGGTCTTCGCCCCACTCGTCGGAGATCTTCCCAGCCGGTTTGCCAGCGTCGTCAGCGGCGGAGGCGCGGAAGCGACGAGAAGGGAACCTGGGAGAGCGAGGTGTGAGAGAGAGGTGAGAGAGCGGAGAGGAGAGAGAAAGTGGTTTAACGTTTTGAGAGAAGATGAAGGGAGTGCGGGAAGTCACGGGGACGAGAGCCATCGGAACAGGGTGGCTATAGGGTGAAACCCAAACTGAAATCTGAGCCATTTTTTTCTGCTTCTCCTCTGGTTAGTACAACACAGTTATGCTTTATAACAACCACAAATAACTAATTGACAAATTAAAATGAACCATGAATAAGAAATTTGACATTTATTAATAATATTAATTATTTTTTTTCACTATTAATTTCAGATGAGTCGATATTAAAAAAAATAAAAAATGACATGTAAAAAAATATATTAATTAATTAATTAAATTTTTTCTTCTGTAGTTTGTTTGAAGTTTTTATTTTTAATTTGTAGTTTTGAAATTAGAGGGTATAATATGTCCATGTTAAAGTTATAAT
>Ga0123341_1005718_pt1 | contig 11136 bp, 8 predicted proteins | sample Turbeapinknodule_FD_89959 | JGI IMG/M metagenome (GOLD analysis project Ga0123341, IMG submission 89959) | Root nodule microbial communities of legume samples collected from Mexico - Turtle bean Mexico pink nodule | ecosystem: Host-associated > Plants > Roots > Nodule | place: Mexico: Nepantla... | reverse complement strand
CACTGTCTAAAAATACAAAATATAAAAGGTGCAGTAAGAAAAAATGGGTTTTAAAGAGTAATTGCAAACAGATGAAGTCCAATGGGAATCCATGAAAAACATGGTTGTTTCTTCCTGCAACTCCATATATTCTTCTCCCACCTCCATACATTTTCATATTTCCAAAAAATTCCCCTCTGTAATATTCTGGATTATGTAATCTGGAAGTCTTTTTTTAAATTTATAATTAACTTCCGGATTACATAATCCGGAAGTATTTTTTCAAATGCAGGATTAGTTTTTGAATTATGTAATCCGGAAGTTTTTTTCAGCTTCTGGATTACATAATCTGGAAGTCTCTTTTAAATGCATGTATGAATTACATAATCCGGAAGCTATTTTATGGGAGTGACACAAAAAGGTTAAAAAGGTATTTTCATATTGTGTATGGTGCAGGAAGAAACAGTCGAAAAACATTAGTAGTGGTTAAGGTTGTCCTTGTTCACCTTCTTTCTCAAAACGATAGACATAAAAAGAAAAACTCCATGTTCTGTCTCCAATGGCAGGAGCTACTGCAACTACACCACCATTAATCAATCTCACACACTCCTCCAAACCTCGTCACTTCTATGCAAACAATATTCGCTTTCCTTACCAACGTTTTTATTCCGGATTCTACCTCAACCAAAGTTTAAAGCCCATAACCACCAATTGTCATGGCAAGGTATGTATTACATACATACATACATACATGATATATTTGATATTTGATGTAAATAGTGGCTCAATTGTATTTCACATGTTTTTTTGTTTGTGGGTTCTGAAGCTGAATAGTTCGGGTGGGGGAGAGCCATATGAGGTGGATGAAGCGGGTTTTGATGAGTATGATGGAATTGAAGATGAGAGTGACGAAGAGGATGCAGAGAGTAGTGTGGATTTGTTGATCAGATTCTTTCAGAGCATGTTTAAGAAAGTGTCTAAGCGAGCCAAGAAAGCTTCTCGCTCTGTTTTGCCCACAGTAATATCGCCCCAGCTTGTGAGTGCCCCTTTTCTTCTATGCTTTGTTTGACATCATCGATTCCTTTTTTTTTCTCTTTAATTTCTATGGCTGACATGTTTTCTGGTTAGTGTATTAGAGATCATGAAAATTTTCTAAGTTTAATAGTCATGTAAAGACACTGTAAAACAGTATTGCAGAATTTTACACTACTGTCTTATCACAAATATCAGTTGATATGATTTTTGAGGTAATTGTAAAAATCAACAAATTTATCATGGTAGTTTGTGACTATGAGTATCCCCAATTTATTTGTATAATTGAATGTTGAATTTTGCTTCAAGCTGTAGCTTTAGGTTTCCTTCTTTCTTCCACTTCCCAATTAGTTAGTCTAATAAATTTCGGGTATGGTATTGTTGAAGGACAAAAGTTAGATGCAATTTGCTACTTAGGTGGTGTTTTTGTTATTGTTTTCTATTCAACATTAGCTTATGCTAGTGGTATTTAATAGAAACTTTTATTACAGAAATTACTGATGTTCAAATTTTAATTCAGATTGGAGAACAATACCAAAAACACTTCTAAAAATGTATGTAAGTTGTGTCCTTCTAGTAATTTAAACTTGTCTTGTACTTTACAAGTTTCAAGATTAGGTGTATTTTGGTCAAAAATTGGGTTGTAATAAAAATAAATGCAATTATTCTCTAAAATTTTAGCTAAACCAAACATGTTATGTGCTGGTTTTCTTTTGATTTCTAGACATTGGGCAAGGTAGTATTTGAATGTGCCTCCTGTACCTGAATTAAACTTTGAATTTATCTTTTGATTGCTTTTATTTCTTTCCATGTAAATGGGGAAATTCAGGTTTCTTTTGCTGTTGATGGAACTCTGCTACTTGCTTCGCTTTCTGTTGTCAAAGCACTGCTTGAGGTATTGCTTCCCATTACTGTATGGCTTAATCAGGAATTTTGTGGCTGGTTGAAATTGAAACCTCAGTTTGTTTACTTTACCTTTCCAATTATCATCCCCGGTATTTTCCCTTGATAAACACAGTTTGAATTGAATCAATTCCTTTCCTTAGATGTAAATGAAAGATATGTAAGGAGGGTTAGCAATGAAGGGTATGCACATAATATTTATGATTAGGGACATCTTTGAACAAACTTCTCCATAAGCATTTCTGAGAGAAATAACAAACTAAAGGTGAAATGAATTTATCCATGAGCTATGCACAGATTAAGAATAAGAATTTATAGAAACTATGTAAGCGAACTTCCTAAAAATTAGTTTATACATAAGCTAATTTTAGTTTATGAAGAAGTTCATTTCCTTTTTTTCGTTATTTTGCTCTCTTAGAAAGTGTTTATTGAGAACTCAATTTTGCAGAAATCTTTTATTAAAATGTTATTTGCACACTCTTTAATGCACAATGCTCACATTCCATTCAGCCTCTTATTTGCACAAACAAATTATGGATGTGAGTGACTATAGATAGAATAGGCTTTGGATTATTGTGTTATAAGTCTTGGAATATACATTGAAAATTCCAATTCCAAATAGTTGACCCTAAGAGACATCAAATGTTTAACTAACTCACATGAATCTATACGCATGGCTGAACTATGGTTCAGGCATATCTCAGTATTTCCCTAGCACGATTTCTTTTCTATATAATTAGAAAATGCATTGTCAAGTAGGAGCTAACTGCCATAGGTAATATTCATCCATGAATCGTAGGTCATGTGCACTCTTGGAGGCACTGTATTTGCTGCAATTCTGGTCCTGCGTGTGATTTGGGCAGCAGTTTCTTACTTCCAGTCAAGTGGAAATAGCTTCAGTCAAGGGGGAAATTCATTTGGTGCCGTGGCCTAAAGGCCCTAACCTCTCTTCAACCTTTAGCAAAGGATGGCCAATGTAAGTTTTTCTAGATGAGAATGAGACTTGAACTTGTGATCTTGTATAAATAATTTAAATTCATTGTTACTACCCTAATGGTTCATTCAAGGTTAGCTTTATGGCAGTTTGCATATGAAGTATTTTGTAGAATTTTTTGGGGTTTATATTTTATTTGATTATCTTTGATCATAAATTGTTTGTCTGTGTTCAGATGAATTCAAGAATCCTTTGGTGTACGAATATTTGATGATTGCCACATGAATAATTAGATGTAATTATTTTGCTTTTGATCTGGAAAGACTGTTTTCTGGTGGGATTGCATTCAGTGCAACCCAATATCAGACTATAATTTCCTATAATTTGATATAATTCAATTGATATTTGATGATACTACTATCACTGATAGTGCGTTTGGATATCTATTGGTAGACTCAAACATTCAAGCAAATATACTGTGCTTTGTGACACATTTTATTTAACTGACTAAGAAGGTAATAATAAATCAAACAAAAACCAATTGTTCTGGTTAAAAGCTATATCTCCTTTGAGTATCTCTAATAAAGCTTTATCTTTGAGAATCTCTGACGGTGAACACGGTCAGATGTTCTTAACTCTTCTATATGGATCTTACAATGTCACCACAGTTTTAAGAACATCAATAATTATTACTTTAGACTAATTCTTTAAAAAATTAAAATAAGTTTTATAAATTATCCTACGTCTTTTTATATTTTTAATATAAAGCTAATAAGTTGCTTAATTATTTTTTAAGAAACTAAACACCAAATATTATATAAAACAACTTTTGCATGTGATATCCACATCATAGTCCTCTGATAGTAAACCCAGCCAACGATTATAAACTTTAGCAGACCTTTTGGCAGAGTTGCTATTGCACATCATCTCATTCTTCGTGTTATCATGTGCGTTGCATGAAATGCGAAAATTATCTGCTACAACACAGATATTGGGCTCACAATTTCTAACTTTTATAGATGTAAGTTGTGCATGCATATAACATAACTGGAGATTTATCATGAGATTTTTTAAAATCAGTTTCTTTGTTCAGATTATCTACAAATGTTTCTCTTCCTGTTGTGTAACAGTGGCTGGTTGACGTGTGAAATCGCCACCAAACGGACGAAATCCATCTTACAGTAAACTGTAAAGTACCTTGTCAAATACCAAAACAACAGTTTTCAATTTAAACAGAGTCAATACGAGCAAATTTAAGTTTTGCCATTCTTCGAGATCATATGTTTTTCAAGAATACAAAAATTCGTCATAATTACTTTACTTCTTTGTCTGATTCAAATGAAAATTAAACCCAATAACTGACACCAATTTCAAATACTGACCTTGAATCTCCAGAATCACCAGGATAAAATTCCAATTATCATATGTATCTAAATTTGTCTCCATAAGATTTTGTAAGCGTTCAAAGGGACTAAACAATAGAGTTAACAAAATCACACGGTCTCAATTTATTCAACATAGCTTCACAGACAAACAACAATGTTGACACTATAACACAATGAGTAAGCCTTTATGTATTCAGTACAAGCAGCATTGTTTTACAAGAATAACAATAATTTTAAAGGTTATGAAGAGTATAGCATAGAAAGCCTATAGTCCACTAAACTACATATTGGTAAATGAATTCATTTTCCAACGCACTAACAAATGGAGTTGCTTAAGTACTCACTGAAACGATCTTGTAGAAACAAATAACAGCTCCGTGCCTCTTGAAGAAATTGGAATGAGGAGTTCATTGGGCTTAACAACACCTTGAGTATATGATTTATGGGTGCTCTGATGGAGGGACTAATCATCCTATATGCATTTATTATAAGGTGTCATGGGATTTCAAAGACTATGTTGCTCTTTCAAAACCACTTCCCACCTGCATATGTAACCACTCTGGTGATGAACCTCGGCTATACTCTCTTGTAGGTTGAGAAGCGAATGGGATGCCAGTTGTATCAAATGTTTGCTGATCAAACTGCAACACCAACACAAGGATTAAATACTGAAGTACACCAATAATCTGATTCCACAGGCCCCAAAAAATTGTTAGAGGGTGAGTTTCTACACACTTTAAGTTATTTACCTTTTGGTATATAGAACAACATATCCTAGTCGTTGCTACCCTCTACCTTAAAATTTATTTACTTTATGTATCAAATATCCCTTAACTATCCAATATTCCAATCCATTAAAACACCACAAAGTATCTCATTTTATTTTTGGAAGGAAGCAACATAACATTCCATCCAGAATTTGCAATGAGCCCAATTAATAACAACAAAGGTCTTACCCTACTAATTGACGTTAGCTACATAGATCACACATGATCATTTAACTCAGTTTAAAATCAAATCTGTAAAGAATTATGTGCAAATGAATAAAACAATAAATCCATGTATAGAGGTATACTATTCTATATGTTTTTTGAAATGTAAAAAAATCTGCAAATTACATATTACTTCTAGCTTAATATAATTTTTTTGTCTCAAGATAAAAACCCTATTGCACGGTTGAGCTTGACACAACTAGCGTGTATAAAAGAAGCCTCTACCCAATATTGCATCCTTGCAATATAACAGAAGCAATTAAACTCATAACGCACCAAAGCCAAAGATTAAAATAAGAGGGACAAAACCAGCTTTCTGGTTATTTATATTAAAGAGATCAATAGAAAGATGCTGCATAATACTTACATCTTTAGGAGGAAACACTTCAATTCCGGAGGGCATTCTTGAATTTACGGCCTCAAGCTTCATTGACAAAAACTGTGACATAAAAGTAAAGTTCAAGAAAAACTATAAAGTATATATATTTTCAAAAGAATTACAATACAATTCACACCACACCTCTACTTGCCGCTGAAGCGATTGGATATAATTAATTATCTCATCAAGGACCAACGCTTTCCCAATAACCTGAATCAAAGAAATACATCGATTTAGAATTTCCTTGAAAGCACAGCATAATTTTTGTACATACACAGATAAGTAACACTTCTTTCTTCATTTACACTTATTTTTTCTCTTTCAGTAATGCACATGTAGTCAGGAAGAAAAACCATACCTTATTACAACCCGGGACCAAATCCTGAAGAATTTTCATCCTCTCACTAATCTTTTCCCGTCTAGCCTGTCCAACAACATTCCATTACAAAACTAAGTCAATAATTCTTACAGGTAAAGACCCAATAATTCAATATTTCCTTCAATTCCCCCAAAAGACCCAACAAGCATAACAGTTCCATTATTTTTTAAAGCAACTTTTCCAGGGAACAAAAAATCTACATGACACTAAATATCCCGCAGTGAAGCAAATTCTTGGTACTCCAATAACGCCTACCCCAACCATAGCATAGTTTTCTCCTATTATTTGTTTTAAATAAAATTTAATAAAAATGCACAATCTCATGTTGCCCTGTTACTCATGTATGTTAGATTAATTTAGTTTTCTAATAGTTTCTTTAAAAGTCATATCAAACCAAAAATTATTTCTAAATTATTGATAAAATAATTCTTCCATTTTTTGTTTAGATTGCCCGACAATGTAATGATATTTTACACAATCATTTTATCACAAATGATCAAAGGTCATCATGTATTGTGGCAGGAGGGCTTGTAACTTTTTGTTTTAGTGGGACTTTATCACGTCTTATGCTGCAGTCCACTCTACTACGAATAATGCATTTTGCTTACCAAAAGCAAAATCAAAATTATTATGTGATTAACATAAGCTTGTCAACTTTTATGAGGAGTGTAATTTCTGTTTCAATGTCAAAAATAGTTACACAATCAATAAAGTATTTTCATTGATATGACTTTTAATGGTAAAACACAATAAATATATCATACATACACCACATGATAACGTTGAATCCAGTATAAACGTTATTTACCTTAAATAATTTTCTTAAAGTCATCGCAAAATATTTCTGAATTCATTGATTGTTCAAAAAAATTTTACCATATCAGATACTAAAAACTGTAAAAACAGAAACAATTACTAAAAGAAAATAAGCCATACAATCACAAGTCTAAATCAGCATCATACTTTGGTCCAAATATTAATCATCCTAAAAATAACATTTTTACCCGTTAAACTCGACAATTAATTAAACTCATATAGTAAAAATTAAAACTATGGAAAAACATCATAAAGCTATTCAAAGCAAATTAAAGAAGATGATAATTAAAAGGGGGTGGTTACTGATTAAGATTAGGAAGTTGGAATGCAATAGGTCATCCACTCACCCTTTCTGCAAGACTGTGGCTATCAGTAGCTTGACCCCTTCTGGCTCGGACATGAATGTAGTCTTGCTTAGAAGGAGGCTCTGAAGGTGGCTTTCCACCTTGCTCCGCAAGCTTTCCTGAACTGCTTTCTCCTTCACCTATGGCACTCTCACTCTTGTGGCTCCCTGTTGTCTTAACCCGTTTCCCATCACCACCACCACCACCCTCCTTCTGCACAAATCCCAATACCCAAAAACTTTCATCTTCAACACAAACAAAACTCTACCTATAACTAACAAAAAAACAGATCCAATTTTCTTCTATATTGTAATGCAACCAATTCAATTCTATTTGTTCTTTTTTTTTTAATTCATAGTAGAACATTGAGTGAGGTACCACGCCATTGCTAGTGAAGACGCCCTTAGCCGATTCCTCCTGCTCGGCGTCGCGCCTCTTCTTCGGGCCAATGCTAGCCGGGGCGCTGTCTCGGGCCGGGGCAGGGCCGAAGTCCGGAAGGGCGTGTCCGAAATGAGCCCTACTGAGGCCCAGCGCGGCAGTGGCGTCTGGCACGTTGGGAGGCGGGAAGTGCCAGATCTCTGAGAGGTTGTAGGACGTTGTGTTGGCGGCGGCGGCGTTGATGATCGCTGCCGGATCCATTCGGTGAAGAAAGTATCAGTGAGAAGAAGCGAAGAAGAGTGGCATTGAAGAGAAGGTTTTTGGTTTGGGGTTTGGGATTTGGGATTGTGATCTCCTTGGAGAGTGTCTAGTGTGAGAGAAGAAGCAATGTTTCTTCTCTGTCCACCATTACTCTCACTCCACACCCACCTCGGGACTCGCGAACCCAACTCACTTCCTTCCACTACTCACTATTCTCTTTCTTTTTCTTTCTCTTTTTCTTTTTCCCTTTTCTTATTTAATCTCATCCATTCAAATTTTACAATCTTTTTTTTATACTTCAATACAATATTTACATTTTTTATACAATATTTACTTATATAAATACTCACACAATAGGATACGGACACGGATAAAGAGATACGTAAAATCTTTAAAATGTGGAACACGGGAACACAGATCTATATATTATATAAATATGAATTATATAAATTGATAATAAAGATTTTTGTACACAAGTATGTTCCAGATTATTTTCTGGAGCAAAATATGTTTCTCATGACTAATTCACAAAGATTTGTTTCTTATTTTTATAATCATAATAGCAATTTATATAATAAAGTTTGAATTTTTAGAAAATTAATGTATCTTTTCTTTTTAAAATTGTGTTAAAATCATATTAGAATTGTCATAAATTTAACAAATACTTTTTGAATTAGACACTTCCTACAGATGTCATATCGGACACTGGCACGCCATTTAAGAGGAGTGTCCGAGCTTCATAGATATTTACAAACAGCGGAGATAATAATATTATAATAAAAAATATTATCACTTTTCTTTATTTATTTTAATTTCTCTTCAATTAAATGTCTTTTGTTTTAACTATGTTTCACATTTATTATTTTTTTTCTATGGTTAGTAATTTTATATAAAAATTATTTGTATTAATTAAAACATTAAATTATAATTTAATATTATCATCATTATTCATGTAAAATCTTCTTCAAATTAAACAACAATAATGAAAGTAATAAAATAAAACTACACTGATATAAGTGTTATTAAATCTCACAACGATGAATATCTTTCAATTAATTTTTTTAAAGATGCGTTTAGTTTGCATGCATCATACATACAAAGTTACATATTTTTTATGCAAATCAAAATGTAACATAATATATATTTTTGAAGTACATGTATTTTGATAATTAACATTATTGTAAACGCGTAGCATGTCTTAGTGGGGTTCCAAAACTTGAGTTGATAATTACTATTGTTTGTATATGATTTATGAAAAAGTTTTTGAAATAAAGTAGCATGAGATTGGTGGACCTGAAAGTGAGATGATTTAGTGTTATGATATCTTAGGATTTGATTAATTATGATAATGAGAATAGATTAGTGGGTAATTTTTTTAATTTATTTGCCACTCTTTTAAGGCTTATTTGATATTGACATTAATATGGTTCACTTTGTTTTCTGAGGTTGGGTCAAGCATTTAATGTTTTGAAGTATGTTGTACCCTCCATGTTCCCCCTTCTCTCTAATAATTGATGCTCCCATCTCATAATTCAAAATTCTCATGCAAGTTATAATAAATCATATCCAAACAAAAAGTGTAAATCATTAGGGGAAAATTAATACATTCTAATCACTGTTTAGTCTAAATCATTAACTTTTTATCAATCACCGTCTGATTCTACCCAATACTACTTTACTATGTATAAAAAAATCTGAAAGGAAAGTTTTGTTTTCATCAACTATTTCTTTTATTTTATTGTAAGCATTTATTTATTCTAAATTTACATATTTTAATTAGAATAAATCAATTTACATTAATTTTGCATATATTATCGAGATGTTTTAGGTATGTCCGTTACCATCTTGAAATTTACATCGAAAAATATTTTTATTCTCTAATGGAGTATACATTCATAATTTAATACTAAAAAAACTTAAATATAAAGTTAGAAAAAAATTTGTACTTATATCATACTATTAACCATTAAATTTGTCTTATTAGGTCTTTTAAAACGAGAGTCTCACCCATTTTATAAATATGTTAATCAACCTCAAGTTAATATATATGTTCAATAATATTTATTATTTATATTCACTTAATTTAACGTCAAAGAATCTGTATAGATATTCTCATCCATACTACTATCAAAACTTCTTCAAAACAAATATAAAAAAATCTAAAAGGACAATGAATATTTTTGAGATAAATCTAATATAAATTTTTAAAAGTTATAGTAACTTTCTAATCAAATCAAATCATAAGATCACTTATCTTATCCATATCCAAATTTTGAAATAAAATTTTGTTTTTATTTCTTTAAGAGTTAAAAGATAAAATTGAGTCAAAATTAAAAGGTAAACAAAATTAAAAGTGTATAACATCCTTTTTGTACTCGTGAAATATCCTTATTATTGCATGTGTTCTACCTTTATTAGATGAAGAATGAAAGTATGCATATTAAAAAAATAATTGACATAAAGTTGTTTCTTTAGCTGGTGACTTCATGTATATACTTATTAATTAAAATATTATTTGGAATATTTTTGGACATCATTTATCACCCAAAAACTCGTGCCAACCCGTTTCATTCACATGCATTGAGACGGCGTCGTTTCACGTGGAGACCCTGGTAGGTATAAAGTGATGGAGAATTTGAAATGCAGTGAAGAAAAGTAGTGATGGAATTGTTGAAGCTTTCGAAGTTGAAGCTCCAACTTCAAGCCCTCGTCGCCGAAGTTCGAGATCTCAGGGTAACGATCTCCGTCTCCAAAGCCAATCGCCTATTCTCCATGGCCGTTTCCACTTCCGCTAACCTTCGCACTTTCAGGACAGAGAACGATCCGCCACCGAGCAGCACCACCTTCTTTTCCAGGTTTTCGATTCCCTTCAATGAGGTCAATTCTCTTCATCACGTACCACTTCACGTAATTTTACCATGCTGATTCGGTTTGCCACGTTCGGGAGCAGAAGCTGAAGCAGAATGAGGAAGAGTGTGGCAGAAAGATACAGGAATTGCAGGGCGAGTTGGCTTCTGTCAGAGAGGAGCGTCAGAAACTGGAGAGAAAGGTTTGGGGGGATTTAATGTTGGTGGTTTTTCGGCAAAATAAAGGAACGATTAAGTGATTTCTGTTCCCAATGCAGGTAAATTATATAGAGAACGATAATCTGCTGCTTGAGAACAAGCAAAAAGAGTTGAAGGGAACCCTGAATAATTTGCTTCAGTCTAGGGAAAGCTTCGTGCATGCTTACGAGGTTATCTTACTGTTTGTGATTGGCGCTTTTGTTGTCTTTTATATATATATATATATATATATATATATATATATATATATATATATATATATATATATATATATATATATATATATGTG
>Ga0123341_1005717_pt1 | contig 11137 bp, 4 predicted proteins | sample Turbeapinknodule_FD_89959 | JGI IMG/M metagenome (GOLD analysis project Ga0123341, IMG submission 89959) | Root nodule microbial communities of legume samples collected from Mexico - Turtle bean Mexico pink nodule | ecosystem: Host-associated > Plants > Roots > Nodule | place: Mexico: Nepantla... | reverse complement strand
ATATAAAACCACATCTCAATGCAAACTTAAACATCACATAAATGTTTATTTAAAAACACATATATTATATAGAAAAATATTTTCTTAAATTAAATTTGACCAAGTGTTTGAGTCCATATTTCCACTATATAATTTTCTTAAAAAATGAAATCAAATATATTTTTTAGTTTATTATATAAACTTAACATCTCTTATACCAATAAGAAATGTTGCATTCGTATCACATTCAGACAAAGTTATTAAAATATTTGAGATTTTGTAACTAAATTTATTCATTTATGAAATAAGAACTTTTTTTTTCAATTTTAGGTATATTCAGCAACCCATTCATAAGTGAAATGGAGCATTATCATTAGATGATGGATTCATCCCTTTTTTTGCAAACTGATGGTGACACACATGACATCATAAATTATATCCATGTCAAGTTACTCTTAAATGATCATAAAATTATTATTTTTAATTTAAATACAAAAAGTGTTTTTTAAAATATATGTGGAAAATGTTTTTGTAATTAGTTAATTACATTTATCCATTTTTTGTTTTAATCATTTTGAAAACAATCTGGAAATAGGTTAAACAATCATGGCATTAATTAAAAAACATTGGTTAAAAAATTGCAATGTATATTTTCATGGAAATAGGTTACCATGTCTCACCTCAACATTTATGAGGAAAAGAAATTTAGAACTAAAGTTGTTTTTTATGGAAATTTTTAGAACCAAGTTAACAGATGAATAACACATTTTTCCCCAACAAAAATAGCAAGAAATGTGAGTCCTTATACTTGCATCCAAACAAACTTGTAACACCTGTTTGGAATAAAAGAATATACCTTTTTTTTTTATTTTTTGACAAAAAATTATATTTTCTCAAAACATATTCAAAGGGAAATGAAAACCTTTTAGTTTTGACTTGACATGGTAAAATAAAATGGTAAAAAAGATATTTTGATTATATTGAATTTAAATAGGATAAAATTTAGATAAAGTTATAGGAAAAAAAAGAAAAAATGGAATGATAATAAAAAAGTGTAATTAGGGTGTGTGAGTGAAGTAAAAAGGAAAATGAGTGGAATCTTTGCATGTTAAGGATATTTATAAAAAGAAAAAATGGTGTATTTTGGCATGTCTCTGCACAACTTGGACAGCGATACAACAACCAGTATTATTTTAAAGTGGATGCTTGGTGGGCCCAGGTGCATTTCCGAATATTATTAATTTAAAGGGGTTAGAACGTTAATATCAAAACTTTTAGGAACAGTATTTACTTATCATGCTTTTACAATTAAGCCCCATTTTCCAGCTTCAACAACAAGACACAACAACAGAGAGAAGAGAAAGAGAGAGAGAGAGAGAGAGGTGGTTGAAGAAACGAACCCTAAGAGAGAGAGAGAGAGAGAAAATATTTGCTTTGATTTCAAGCTCTTTTACCATTGCATTTCGGGATCTCGAATCTTCAATCTGCAAAGGTTTTTTTTTTTTGGTTATTCTTTTCCTTTTGGTGTTGTATTAATTTCTTGTTTGCTTGCGAAAACGAATCTGTTTCAATTTTCATTTCCAATTGGTTCGATCAGCTTGGAATAATTGGGCTGTTGATGCCGTAGTGTCGCACATTGCAGCGTGTTGGGTTTTTCAAATGCTAATTTCAATTCGTTGTTGATTTTTCTCCTCTTTTGTTTTCCGAATGCGTGTTTCGGGCAGATTCTATGGGAAAGGTGGAAAAGTGAAGTTTCTATCTTTGGTTTTTTTTCCCTCATCTGGGTCATGGGGGAATAAAAGTATAATATGGAAAGTTTGACAATTGGGTGCTACGTTTTATATTTCTTATTTTTTAATTTGATGATGTTCAGTTTTTGTTTGTGGATTGGATTGGATTTTCTTTCCTCCAGTTAGTTTCCTGTGGCTGCCAAGTTTTGGAGTATTGTTTCTGACTCTTTTTTTTCTTGGGAATGATGTTATTGAGTTTTCTGTTACATTGGTAGTGAACTGTTGCGTTGCCTGACTTGTTAAACGCATGGGTTTGGATTTGGGTTTGATTTTTTTATTGGAGATAATTAAGATGGTAATATGTTCAACAATAATATGTCAGAGGTTTTAACTTAAAGCAACGGTGAATATTATGTGTGATGGGATTGATGTTGCATGCTGTGCTTGGTACTATTTAATAGGAGGTGTATTGCTGATGATGAAAATGAAGAGAATAATTGGGTCGTCATGCCCTTGTACTGTGAGGGAAGGAAAAGTTTGCAATGTTGATCATCTATCTGGAATAATTTAAATGTAATATGAAAATCGAGCTTGTCTGTGAGATGTCTGGACAAATTTTAGTTACATTTTGGTAAATATAAAAGAGAGATGAGTTTATATGTGGACTTTTATCCAATGCTATATATGTAGTATCATGGAGATCTGAGGTATTTAGTTCTAAGGATTTTCTTACTCAATGAAGCTTGTACATTTACTCATTTATGGCTCTTGAGATTACTGAGATGCTTTATTTTTTCTTCCAAAGCTGCTTTGGTCTTGTGGATTCTTTGTTATACTAGCGCAGTTACTCTTCTGTTGCTGAGTACATTTGCATATGAACCAAATTTCAATGTTTGTACAGAGTAACATGTATTTGTGGTTTATATTTATATTTTTAGAATTGAGAACACATGCATATCAGATCATCATGGTTGAGTAATGGATATTGTGTTTAAATTTTCATTGCAAGATCCTTCCAAAAGTTTTTTACCTTGTCTTGTTTTTACCAGTAAATATATTTACATGGCCACATTCTTTGATTAAATTATAATTTCAACAGGTATTGTTGATTCTGCTTCTATGGCAAATTCAAAGGGCTCATCGAGTTTCAGAAATTTTATGTATCCTGGAAAGCATGCTCTACTTCCTCCTAAAAGTCCGTTTCCTAGTGTTTCCCAAGCGTACGCTGATTATGTCCCAAATCCCGCTGTTGGTTTAAAGGCAGGTAACAGACCTAGAGAGGGAAACCCACACCACCAACGTACATCATCTGAGAGCCTTGTTATAGAGGAGCAGCCTTCTTGGCTAGATGATCTCCTTAATGAGCCAGAGACACCTGTCCGAAGAGGTGGACATCGGCGTTCATCAAGTGATTCTTTTGCATACCTTGACACGGCTAATGCATCTAACATCAATTATGCTGATCAGGACGAGTATAAATATAAGAATCTGATGTCTATTCCGTCTTGGTCATCTCAAGACTTTGACCGCAGCAAAGATGCACGTCATCTACCTTCTTATGCAGAAATGAACTTAGCTAAACAGAAAAATAGGTCATGGGACTCTTTTTCAAATGCAATGACAAATCAAGTTGGTGTTTCCCCTGGCAAAGAGAGTTCAGCTTTTCAGAGTTCAGGGTTGCCATGCACACCACATGAAGCAGATGGGCTTCCACCTACTGCAACTGAAAAGCACGATTCAGTAGATTCCGGATTACAGGATGGAAAATTATTTTCTGAAAAAAAGGACAATTCACATGCAAAGCCATCTGCGTCTGAAACTGATACAAAACGTGCTAAACAGTACGTAGCTGTTTTCTTTGGTTGACTTTAAGGATATTACTCTGATTGGTTGTTTTACTCCACTAATATCTATCTTGGGGGATGCAAGTGTTTCTTTTGGCAAATGCATGAAGTTGTGTCATACCCATCATGGAACTTTTACCAAATAGAGTGAATATGGTTATAATATCAAATTCAAGACTATACTACCTGTGTGGCATATGACATCTTAATAATGTACATGGAAGGAAAAATGATACAATAACTTTTGTTGCACGCAGTAATGTCTGTGATACTAAAGCTAATTCTCATGCAGAGACAGCAGTTAAACAATGTTTCTAGTTATATGATGAATGTTGTGTTTGTTTTTCTTTTGCATTTACTTTTTAGAAGTTTTATGAAACCAATCAATTCATATATGGAAAGGGAAAATATTATGAAACACTCAAATTGCAGGCAATTTGCTCAGCGTTCACGGGTCCGAAAACTTCAATACATAGCTGAGCTGGAAAGAAATGTACAAGCTTTACAGGTAAGTGTCTTCACAAGGCAATATTCCGCATGTTTGCATAGTGACATTTTTTGAAAATGCATGGAGATAATATGTAAGATAGTTTAAAGTTCTGATTCTGTTTCTTTCTTTTTATGTCATCATAGGCAGAAGGGTCTGAAGTCTCAGCCGAGCTTGAGTTTCTTAACCAGCAGAATCTTATCCTGAGTATGGAGAATAAAGCACTCAAGCAACGTTTAGAAAATATAGCACAAGAGCAGCTTATCAAATATTGTAAGTTTCTACGATATGATTATTAGCCATTTTCAAGTAACAAGTTTTTTTTTTAAAAAAACTTGGAAATGTCAATTATCTGAATACTACGAATGTGGAGGAAGTTTTTTTTATATATGCATAAATACCTTGACTGCTGAAATCTTTGTGAATTCGTGATGCATTGTATTGATTAATAGAAAATGAACAAATTAGGTTTATCTGAGCTTTGATTATATCATATAAATGGTAGGGAAGGAGAAAGTTAATCATGTTCTGTTTTGTATGTGCCATAGCATGGTTGCAAGAGGAATTACTGTAATGAGATCAAAGAAAGGGAGGTTTGATCATTTTAGGGTGGTAGCTCAATCCTTAAAACCATGGTGAAAATATAGTTTCTATGAGGTATATAGACAAATTAGCTGGATTGTAGAGTAGTATGTGTCATTGAATATGACTGGGCTTTGCTCATGGACACTCATCTAGGATTCTATCATTTTCATTGCAAAAACTGTCAGCCACAGTGTTTTTTGTTGGTCATTGTTCTTTAAGTCCAGCAAAGAAGTCCTTATTCATAATTTTGGAGGAACTATCATTTTATCTTAAATGGACAGGTTATATATTTTCTATATATAATCATTTAATCATATGGACTAAAATAATTTAATTATATTCAGTCAACAAATAGAATTAATATAAAAATAAAAAACTTATTTTGATTTAAATTTGAAGATAATAGCATTCTCATAATAACAATATTTTATATAATTTAAATTAAATAAAAAAAAAACTGTGATTGTTATAATTTAAAAAAAAAACATGATTTTATATAATTTGAGTTTTAAAAAAGTTATAACATCTTAAAAAACCAATTCAACTGTCATAAGTTGTGTATGAAGATATTCAGAGAAAAGAGAAATTATAAAGAAAAAATAAGTTAATTGAGAATGGGAGAGTGAGGGTCTTAATCTACCAAGTAAAAATTTATAACATAGTAGATAACATTATGGAATTCTTAAATGTTTCTAGTTTAAGAACAATAAGAAGCTAATATTATTTAATGATTGATTGACGTATGATAGTAAACTTATATAGTTATCTTTTTGTACCTGAAATACTTTCCTGGAAATAGTTGAACTTTTTTCAATCAAATTATGTGTCAAATGGAAACCACTATGCTGCCTCCCTCGTATCACACTATGTCTTGTTTATAATGGGTAATAACTGAGGAAGTTGAATCTTTTACTACCCTACTGTATCTATTTAACAAAAATTGAATTAGCAACCCAGACATATATCTATTCTTTTCTAGTCCCTCTGGATTAAAATATAAGTTCAAATATTAGTATCATCTCCAAAAACTAAGATTAAGGGTAGTTTAGGAAACGTAGCTATTTTTTGTATGAAATCAGGAAAATTAAATGAATTTAACTAACTTTCTTAGTGTAAAAATAGGTACTTTTGGTTATATTTGAGTTCCTCCTACAAAATACCTTTTTATATTGAAGGACTCTGGCGATATAGGTTAGTGAGGAAAGCTAGGAATTAATTTTGACTTCAAGAAAATGGGTCTTCCTCAGTCGGCCACCTAAGCTACGGTGTGCTGTCTGGGCAGACTTTTCCTGCATATCAGTGTTCAAAATCTACTGGGAAACATTTGTGGCTAAAGTATGATTAGTTTCATTAGATGGCACATGAACATGTTTTGTACACTAAAAACTATTCAATGTGAAATTCAGTGGAGCAGGAAGTACTGGAAAGAGAGATTGGAAGATTACGTTCATTGTATCAGCAACAGCAGCAGCCACCGATGCAGCCACAACAGCAACCATCTAGTAGTCACAGACGCTCGAACAGCAGAGACCTCGAATCTCAGTTTGCAAACCTTTCTCTAAAACACAAGGATACCAATTCAGGGCAAGACCCTGCTCTCAGAATTTAGATTTGCAATAGCTGTAGCCTTGTTCTGCCTCTACATTCAACCGGTGTTGCCACACCTGCGATAGAATTGTTTCCTACCCTTCCCATGTATGGGATTGTGCAGAGATTTCCATCATATGCCTCTTCTCTCTGCCCACTTTGCTGATTTCAGCCTTCTCCTAGTCTTTCCGTTTTCTATTTACTTATATTATTACCATTTAATGTGCACCTGGTGGTCATTGCCGAAATCTTATTCCATTTCTGTCACTTGGCCTTCCAGAGGTGGTAACTCAACATTTTCAGGCTTTCACCCCCCACTGTATTTTCAGTGAATATGTAGCTGTATACCCTCTTGTGAATCTCCACTATTGTGGAGTTTGGCCCAGTGCAAATAGCTAATATCTCAGGGCCATTTGAATGTGCCTTATTTGTATGGATAATGTGAAGCTAATGTTTGTAATGTGATTTTAATTAAGTTAATGTTTTCTCAACATATTATTTAGTGGCAGTGAGAAAATTGATCCAGAGCATTATTTATGTCAGTCACTGATTTCTACGAGTTTCCCTCTTAAAAAGCTAGTAAGGGTTGTTTATTGCTTTTAATTTTTGTAGGGTCCTATCTATGAGTCAAAGCAAATAAAGCATTATTTTGATACCAGGGTCGAAATCAGTGTGCTCAAGAGTTATCAAATCTACTACCACCTCTAAAATGAGTTTTCTCCCAATTTAAATATGAATGAAAATATTTAATTTCACATTGATTAATTCTATTAATGTCTTGATTTCATGAAAAAGAAACACATTTCCCAATTAATATTCATTATTATTATATTGAAGTTTGAATACTTCAAGGGTATTTTTGAAAGGAAAACTTGTATAACAGCATGGGAATTGTCGGCGTAGTTATCTAAAATTTATAATTTTATCTCGATCATTACGTAGTTAATAATTCCTTTGAAACACATGTATTATCGAGATTAAGTTCCAAATCAATTAGAAAATAGCTAACAACAAGACTTGTGATATTATGTAAGTTATTTTAAATAATGTTATCAAATAGATTTTAATTAATTCAAAACAAACATGAACATATTTTGCTTATATTTGAGTTCAGAGAAAGTATACATAAGGAAGGACTGGCAACACATCCTTAAAAATTTACAAATCCCTTTTTTAAGTATAAAGAATGAGAGGAGACTTATTAAAATTTATGATTTTCAATTAATTTTAGGATAACTACACAATGAATTTAAATACATTTTTGGTCTCTGGTAGATGATCAAATTTTTTTCCTTAATTGTTTACCTCTCAGATAACATGATAAAACTTACGTTTAATAAGCACATCAACGTTACAAATAATTTTCCATTTTAATCACTTAATGTATATATTGCGTGTGATATCCTTATAAACCATAATTTAAGATAATCAGCAGCTAGTATTGTATACCATTAAATATGCTTGCACATATCAGTTGCATTTGTCGTTACTCATTTTAATTAGCCTATAATTTATTTGATTAATATACTTGCCTAAACAAAATATATTTTTTTAACAATGAGGTTTTTTTTTCATTCTTTACATTGCAAATAACATCTAAATCTATAACTTGAAATTTATTATACACTTTTATCCATTTGTCTCCATACAATTGTCTTACCTCGATTAAATGTTTATTTTAAAACCTAATTTTCATCACTGTATTGATAAAACGAACAGCCATGTGCACTTTTTCTTAACTAACTTTAGATAAACCAAATTGTAACTCCCCTATGTTATCTCACGACATTTTTTTTTTCATTTCTTTCTCCTGTTTTCCGCATAATCCAATAAAATAACGGTGAAGTATAAAATCAAAGAACACCGACTAGCTATAACCGAGAAACACAAAGGAGTTTCAACTTACAAGTTACAAGTAATACATAGATGAGAATTAGAATCAATTGAACACTTAGAGAATAGTTACAGCACGGCCATATTTGTCAACGAATCATTCTCATTTTGCAATTTTATTTTTCACGTATAAAATCAAATTCTCTTCAGAAACTGCTAGATAGAAATTGCATAAGCAAAATATTAGACATTTTAGGTAACTCCGTAAAGCTACGACAACAAAACCTTTCATTTTTGTCATTCAAATACTTTATATAAAAAAGCAGAAATCCTCAATGTATTTTATAAACTGCAGATTTTTATAAGTTAGAAGCTGCATCTTGCTTACCAGATTCTCACTATTGCATCTAGTTATAATCTATCTGTGCCTACGCCTTTTAGCATTGTCCTCTGTGAATAACTCCCACTTATAATGATCAAGGTTGCTCAAGTCATCAAACTCTGCAATGGCTAGTAAGTACTGGGTAAGTTTCACAAGCTCCTGATCACTATCTCGGTTGGCATGAGCCTTCCTGAATGGTTTGATCGTCAAACCATTCTGTGGGTTCATCACAAAATTTCTTTTAAGGTCATCAAACATGATGGTATTTGAAGCACTGTAGAACTGAAATAGAATAAGAAACCACCATCAGGACAACGAGATCATGGGTATAGCTGAATGATGCAAAAACTCAAACAATACAGCAATAAATTGAAACCAGATATAGATTACAACAATTTGGTAAGTCAAATAGTTTCATTTTTCCATTTTATCTAAACTCAGATCACAAGCTAAGGTTTATCTCACTTATGATAATACTCACAAGTAAGAAACATTTTTAAGGAAGTTAAGTTACAACAATACTTTTTTGGGTATCCTTTTTCTCCCCACATAACTAGTAATCATTCATTGGGCTGTAGATAGGAATGTAATATTCGACAAATATGCTAACATAATTCTATTAGATTCCCATCATCAAGAAGATACATTGTGGGTTAGTTTATCGTATATGCATATTTATACCTCAGGGAACTGGGCCCAGATCAAACCAAGAGGCTTGCAATCAAAGACCCCACGAGAAGAGGACTGGACAGTGATCATTGCCATGTGGTCAAGAAGTGCGGTGATTTTATAGTTAGGATTATCCAGAACCCCAAGTTGCCCCATCTTGAGGTTAATCCACTTCATGCTGCAGAAAGTGAACGTACCATTCATTCAGTTACACAGAACAGACCCATTCACATAACTGTTCCAGAAGAATAAGAATTTAACAGGATAAAGTAAAAAGGACAATACCTGGTTGCAGACCATATCATAATGTCATACTCTGCATATGCTGATGTAAGAAACTCGTGAAGGTCTGCAAAAACAAAGAACAAGTTAGAACCAGAGGAGAGGAAGAAAGCAACAAAGAGTTTGTACTATCAGTGTAAATAATTTTTTAATATCAACTAATCAGAAATATCCTCGAGAAGACTTGGATATGTGATTGAATTGAGAGTGTAAAAAAACATTATACACTACAAAGTACATTTGAATTAAATTCAACAGTAACAATAAACTAATTCATCAAATTATCCCCTGAAATCATAAACACCAATCAACCTGGTTCCTGAATTTACAAAAGTAGATTTTAATCACTAAAATTACCAAACCAACTATCCTTGTAGTCTCTAAAAAAACAAAACCAGGACTCAAGCTGTCAAGGTTCGATAACCCGAGTGACTAAAAATAGCAGTCTTGCAACCTTCAGCTAATTCAATACACACTAATGGAGTGAAAATAAAAAGGGGGCAAAAATTACAAGGTCTCATGAGCTGAAGAGGGTTCTCAGCGGTGGAGCGGTGATCGAAGAGAGTGTAATCAATATCCAGAACAAGCAGTTTCTTTCCTTTGCGACACGGATTTCGAAGCTCGATCTGCAGGTTGGTATGAATATACGCACTCAGCTACGTATATGTATATATTACATCACAAAAAAATGAATTAGGCGAAGATGAAGAAATAAAGACCTTGACTTGATTAATTCGTCTGGCTAATTTTCGCTTGTTGACTTCCATGTCTTTGATGTCAACAGCTTCGTCTTTGGGCAGCTCCAAATCGTCAAGAATCTCAGGGGAATCCACCGGATCCAGGAGCAAGTCCTCTTCCGTAGTGCTGCAATTGATTTGGTTGTTAATGAGTGGGGGGGATTAGAGTAACCCTAAAAGTGGAAAACGGCGTCGTACCCGATCATGGTCATCTTGAGCGAGGAATTGAGAGGGAGTTGAGAGAGAAAGATAGAATCATCGTTGAGTTTGGAAGCGAGTTTCGGGTACAATAGCTTCTGGCGAGGGGGCAACACGTTCGTCAGTTCGCAGATTCGCCGTTTCAGTTCGCCCACCGTGTCGTCGCCGCAGACACGAACCGTGTACTCCTTGCCGCTCCATTTCACTCTCAGCGTCAGTTCCTCCGCCGAACCCGAACCCGAACCCGAATCCGTAGCCATGAATCCTCTTCACACTGTTCTTGCTTTCTTCCTTTCACACAAAGCTTTGCTTCAATACAGCTTTCTATTTTTCACCTTTTTCATTTTAACAATCCTTTTTTTTTCTTCCAATATTTCTTTTTGCTTTTTCTAATATATTCGTTATTTGTTAGACATAATTATACTTTATAATTTCCATTCCTTATAATTTTTATGTAATAATATTAAATTAATTTAAACGTTCAAATTTTATCATATATATATTTTTTAGTTTTAGAAAATTTTGTATCCGAATATAAATTTTTGGAATTTATATACGTTTAAATCAATGAATTTGTCATAAGAGTATATTATAATATCGTAGTAATTTAAATTTTAAAATTTTTAGCCTCACTTCACCTTCTAAACTTTGATTTTTTATTTTTTTTTTAAGTTTTGTTGCGTTAATTGTATGTGAGATACATGGATGGACCATCAATATTAACATACAATTCTTTGGATTTTGCATCAACACAATCAATTATTGTAAAAATTGTAAATACTATTATTTTAGAATTTAAAAATTCATTTTTTTCTTCAAATTTT
>Ga0123341_1005716_pt1 | contig 11138 bp, 8 predicted proteins | sample Turbeapinknodule_FD_89959 | JGI IMG/M metagenome (GOLD analysis project Ga0123341, IMG submission 89959) | Root nodule microbial communities of legume samples collected from Mexico - Turtle bean Mexico pink nodule | ecosystem: Host-associated > Plants > Roots > Nodule | place: Mexico: Nepantla... | reverse complement strand
TTTTTAAATTAACATCAATTTAGTTTCTTATATCACGAGAAAAGGAACCAAATTAATTTAAAATTAGAAAAATTAATTATAACTTTTAATAATATTATGTGAAGAAAATTAAATTAAATATTTCTATACTATTTAGACGAATTTTGTAACATCTTAAAATAAGCAGTTGCAAATATACCAATTTATTCTCAATAATGTTTATATAATTCTCCAAATATTTTACTGAACAAAAAAAAGTTTTTCAAAGCATTTAAAAATATAAATATATAAACATAAGATGTCCATACTCTTTGACATGGCATGTTTTAATGTTAAAACACAATTGTATTACTTTAAAATATAACATGATAAAAATACATATAAAGTAAAAACAAACTAAAAATAACCGGTGTATGAAAAATAAATAATCATTCAAAGCTTTACATCAACTAAATTTATCTAACTCGTTTATCAATTCAATATTATTTATATATATATATATATAGAAATGATTATTTTTGGAAAGTTTTGTTCATTATTAATACGGAAGATAATACGTTCTATTTTGTGTGACTAACAAAACAGGACATGCATTGCTAGTACCTAGCTGCAACTCACATTTTAAAAAAGAAAATGCCTTGTACAATCAATTTTTCCGTGCGTTTGAATACAACTTTTTTAAGTACCTGAATTATTTATGTGAAAGGAATATTTTTGTAAAATAGAAGTACTCTTAAAAAAATCCCCTTCATTATTTGTCCCGTTATCTATTCGATGTATGTGAATGTAGATACTTTTATACCTATATGCATATATAAAATATAACTATTTAGGATATTTTTTATTCAATTTTAAATAAAATTATTTAGGATAAATAGTCAATTTATTACTATATGTATTGATATGTTTTTTTAATATAATAAAAAAAATATTTTTAAGTAATTTTATTTTTTATAGTTTTATTTAAATTTCAATAACAATTAATATAATTAAGTACATGATTTCCAATAATTACGAGGTGTGTTTTATAATGACTTTTCTAAATGTAACAATATCAAATCAAATATGACGATAACTATAGTCTTAATGATATAATGGTTTTCTAATAAGTAAGTTTAATTATATGTCGTTAATTATTATTATTTCATGTTTTAAATATTTATTAACTCTTTTCATGGATGATATAGAAGTCATTGACAGTTACTTGTCTTATCAATGGTTTATAAAACTATTGTGTGATTATGTTCCTACACAAAAAGTCATCCACAAGTTTTAAGAATATCATTGATAGGTAAGTACACTAAAAACTTAACTCCGTATTAATCAGTTCACGGTGTGGATATAACATCCTAAAAGGTCGATCCAGTTCAAATTTTCAAAATCTGAACTGGATAAAACTAAAGGTTTTGTAATTTTTTTTCTTTCTCTTTTAATTGTTTATCAATATTAACTTTTACTTTTTATTGAATTATAGTGTAATAAACAACCAATAAGCTATGAGTGTGGTTATTACATTATGCAATTGATGGTTACCATTGTAAGACTGAACCTTAAAAGTGATTGGCCTAAGGTAACATGATGGTAAATTAATTTTATAATTCTTTACCATATATGTTTCTTAAAACTAATTTATGTCAACCACATTTTGAAAAGTAATTCTTCAAAATGTCTTCGGAAGCCATATCATATGTGAAACATTATTGGTTTTCATATTTCATAAATTTTTATAACTCTAGGTTAGCCGATGAATAGTGTATGAATTAAATAGATAAAGATATATTATTAGTGTTTGTAATACATTTTTATCAATATATAAAAATTGATTCTCTGAATTTATGTATTTGTCTGGCTTGATTATAATTGAACAAATCAATTTAGATGGGTATAAGCATTAAACAGATTGTACTAGAAAAAAAACAACAACCATATACAACAACGACTATTTACCATAACCACATTCTTATATCCCGTGCAAAGATTTATAAATGGGGCTATTTACCATAGCTGCATTCTTAAATCCAGCAGAAATATTTATAAATGCGGCTATTACCATAATCGTATTCGTAATGCAGCTATTTACCATAGTCGCATTTATAAATCTCATTTACAAATGCGACTAAATAGCAGCATTCTTATGTGTTGGATTTAAGACCGTATGTAGACCAAATGCGGCTATATAGATGCCATTATAAATTGAAATAGCTATAGCTGTTATCTTTAAACTTTTTGCACCAGTGCTAGTACCAGTTCCAACCCACATTTAAAAAAAATCTCTTTCATTATTTGTCCCGTTATCTATTGGATGTATGTGAATGTAGATATTTTTATACCTATATATACATATATAAATACCTGCGGATATTTTATTTTTATTTTTCAATTTTAAATAAAATTATTTAGGACAAATAGTCAGTTTATTACTATAAGTATTGATATATGTTTTTAATATAATAACAAAATATTTTACAGTAATTTTATTTTTGATAGTTTTATTTAAATTTCAATAACAATTAATATAATTAAGTACATTATTTTTAATAATTATCAGGTGTGTTTTATCATGACTTTTCGAAATGTAACAATATCAAATCAAATACGACGAGTACTATAGTCTTAATGTTTCTCAAATTCTCCTAACTAATATATATATCATGGTGCAATAATTTTTGTTAGGAAGGATGTTCATATTCTGGCAATTACACCTAGAAAGTAATGTGTTAGTCGTGTATGGTGCTCAACGCTTTGAACTGATTAGCAGATCAATTTTTAATTTATTTTAACTCAAACAATGGAGCCAAATTCTTCTTGCATCTTCATATTGGTTCTAACTTCATACATTTTTCTTAATTCCAACAATATTTTTAAAAATATGATAGAAAGTGTGATATTTTTTTCTTCATTTTCAAGTGCTGATGGTTGTTTGTGATGACTCTGATAACTATTGATTCAAAAGTATGACAACACTCATCTCACATTTCAAAATTATCCATTAACATATTCTTATCCATATAGAAATAAAAGTTTGATGTTCCTTCTTACTCCATTGGAAATAGAACAAAAACCTACCTTTTTCCTATTTCTTTTTTGTGTAATTTTATTTTATTTATGAACTAAATTTTGGATAAAACAATGCACATGTTCGAATTATGATGATATTATTTATTTTTGAGATATCTCATAATGTTAATAATATCTTCCGCGATATCTAACATGAATCATGGTTTTAGCGAGTATTGATTTTTAACTTTTACTTAGTTGATAATGTAACTGGAATTAATTTTAATCTGGTCACTCCCAAATGCACGCTCTCATTGTCCCCTATTCAGTTTTTCTTCTCGTGCATCCATTCTTGTTGTATACAATTGGAAATTATATCATTGTAAGGTGAAAAAATGCAGCTAGACTGACAGAACAAACATCCATATTTAAATTCATATTAAACAACCCACAAAAAAATAGCGAGGTGCAAAAATACAAAAATCATAAAAAAATTAGCGAGGTACAAAAATGGAGTACAAAACTAAAAAAAAATATCTTCGCACTGAGAACGTCAAATACAATGAATGTTTTCGTCAATTCTCTCTCACACACTCAAATGATAGATCTGTTATCTCAAATGCTGCAGTTGGAGGAAAATGGAAGTGATGCGGTTGGAAGGAAGGTACGAGTTTGCGAAGGTGCAACTGAGGTTATTAAAAAATGTGAGGTTATGCTTCATTTAAGATTATTTAAAATTTTAAAAATATTAAAATCAATTTTTTTCAGTAATTAACATGAAGGTGAAAGGGGAAGGTATGTTGGTGAATGAAGGATTTGCTAACAATGGATTCAATTAATCCTTGTCAATAACCATGTCCATGGAATATTAAAATTTATAGCCCATAAAAGATGTGCACCCATTTCATAATTATTAAAAAACCAAACACGTGTTCAACAAAATTATCAAAATTATTATTTGTTATACTAAGATTGTATTTTTTTATTATTGTATTAAAAAGGAAATATATTAATATATGTTGTACTAAACTAGCTCTTTATCCAATTATTTAAAATATAAACTTAAATAAAAAATAATAATTTTAAAGTATAACTCAAATAAAATGCATATTAAAATATCAGTGCAAATAACTTTTTTTTTTAAATTAATGTTATAACATAAAGTATATATTTTAAAAATTTATTTGTCTTAAAAACAACTTCAAGTTCACATGTCTAAATAAAAAAAAATATGCATATGAAATTAAATTCAAAACAATTGTTCAATGGTTAATATTTCTCTCACCAATAACTTTATTTTAATCACTTGATTTAAAAAAAAATATTCAAATAGAATTCATTAACCATGATTGTATTGAAAGGTTGGATATCATTATATGCATATACCCGTCCTATGAACAAGCGAACAATTAAAATAACCCTAACCATTACGTGTTAGTATTCATTAAGTTTAGATTATGAATTTTACCCGTGGATATTTGCGGGTATGTTTTTTGTTGTCATCATAGTCATCATGCTAACCATATTAATTTAGCAACATTATAATCTTATATATTAATTTTGTCTTTAAACCATTTTAAAAAGGTATTGCTATACTAAGTCAACAATCAGTTTTTATTTGCAAGCAAATTGATTGACTTCAACAACATTTTAACATTTTATGTACTGCTATGTAAGAAAGAACTTTATCTGTGTTGTTCAATATATATTAGTTAGATCTAGCAATCCTTAAACTTGTGTGTCTTTCCCTTCATTCCTTCCTCCGAGACAAGACTTTGGAAAACCTTTAACTTTTGCTTTGACATATACTTTGAAGCTTCATCTATAAAAATAAATAATATTCTTTATATGACAATTGTTTCATCCTCCATTCCAATAAGAAAGAATTTGTCTAAAAGGGAAATTATTGAACTTAGACAACGACTAACAACTAGTGAGGAACAGGTTCCAGTTTCAATTATTTCATAGTTTAATCCTTCAATATATACCAACTCAAGCAACAACGACTAAACAAAATATTTTTCAACAACCAAATACTCAACAACAACAAAATCAGATGCAATATAATGACCAAGTGCAACACGACAACAATTATAACCAACAACACAATTCACCCACTAGTGATTATAATAATTATTAGTTTGTTAAGAAGCTTTGTATTGACATTGGATTTCTTTTCTTAGATGTTTTCTTTGGTTCAAATGAACTATATTTGGATATTTTGGATATTTTGAATATTTATATTATCACATCGATAAACTTAGATCAAACTTTTTCCACATTCATTATTATTTTTTTATAATCGTTTACAATCTAAAAAATATTTTATCATGATTTTGAATATATATGTTTAGGTTTGTAAAAAGAAAATTTTGAATATACATGTTCAGGTTTGTAAAATAAAAAATATCTTGATAAAGTTGACTTGGAAAAAATTGAAATTGGATATTACATACGGTTTTTTCCGTAGTAAATACATCAGACTTTACATACACAATTTTTTGTATGTAATTACATACGAATATATTCATGTGTAATTTACATATGGATTTTAAAATTCATATGTAACAGCTATCTACGATAATTTTACATACAATTTTTTTCCCGTATGTATTTTATATGTAACTATGTTTTACATACAAATTTTGTCTATTCTATACAAATTTCTGGTATCAAATTCATCTTTCTAATATGAATTCTACCTTCATCCAGCTTTCGCATTGCCTTCACAAAACCCATTCAAAATTATAAACTCTAAAACATGTAAGGATTCAAGACCAGGTTTAAATCATTTGGTATCTAGAGCAAGGTTTTGGTCTAAGCTAAGTGTTATTCACCTTTGTTTTCTTCTTAAATTTTTTTGTGTTATCTTCATTTTGTTTTACATATCTTGAATATGTTTTGGGTTATTTCACCAAATATGTTGTGTTCATTATGCTTTTAATTGGTTCAAAACATCCATTCCGTATTTAATCATTCATTCTATCTTGAATCACCAAAACATGTGTTTTAGGTTTCATACTTATGCTACTATGTGTGTTTTTGTTTTTGTTTCATTTTATTTGGCTCAATATTTGTTTTAGTATTATTAATTTGAGTTTTAAATCTAATCCATGTCTTTTAAGTCATTTTCATTCCATATATGTCGTAAACTTTTAATAGTACTTTGTTTCATTTTAGTTTTTATTTTTTATTTTGTGAGTCTACCACAAAATATTGTGTAATCCGATTTATTTTGGCTCTTTGCATGTTTTTACATTTATGAATTTGAGTCTCTTAGCTTGTTATTATACCATTAACAAGTTCTTTAGAGTTAGATTTTCATTATGTCTTGAGTTATCATAATCTTCTTTCAATTTCACATGTTTCCTTCCCTTTGTAGTTTGTTGATTTTTGATACAAGTTGGAACATTTATTGCAAGCTATATACACGTTAAAATGGTGTGAAATATTACGTGAGAACTTCAATATATTGATAATATCCTGTTAAAGAGGCACATTCGAAAATCGTAGTGCAAAAAAATGATAAATGTTAAAAGCCTAGATGTCAATATTGAAAAAGTTTGAAAGAAGTGTGAAAAATAGCTCTCAAATTTTGAATTACTGCATTTGATTCAGTGCATATTTTGAGATGAAATTTTGTGAGAATATTACCTATTGTGTTAGCAATATGTGGTAAAAATTTGGGAGAAGAATTCAATATAGAAAAATTTAAATGAATTCTTGAATCAGTGTTGCCATAACCATTCTTAGTAAAAAAAAATTGTTTCATTCAATCTATTTTAGTGCTTTTCTTTAGGTTTCCAAATTTGAGTGCCAACTATTTTTGCATCTTTAATTTCTTGCCTTGAGTCCTTAAAATTACTCTTTGAAGTTTTTCAATTTTAATCCATTTGAGTTTACCAATTTAAATTGAGCTTTGTTGATGTTACTTGTTGGCCTCTTAAGGTGAATTCAATTGTGGAGTTTTGGTCTTGTTGAGTTGAAGTTAAGCTTTCCTTGATTAATTATGGCAAAGACAAAAAAAGGAAGTGCTCACATAGGGAACAAACAAGCGAAGATTTAAGAAAGAATACTAAACACTTTGAAAATGAATAAGAATTGAACTCGCTTAAAAGTTTATCTTCTTGTTTTTCAAAGTCACTTAAAAATGGGAGTATTCTTCTCCTATATTCTCCGCCAAGGAACTTTTATTGGAAGTTGGTACCTCTCAAATTTCTCTTTTAAAGCTTGAAAAAAAATTTGAAGTTTTTTTCAGTCATTCTGTTACACTTGAAGTTCTTTCAAGTCTTCCAAGGATGCTTGAAGAGTTCTTACATTTAGGTATATGTCTTTGCTATTTAGTTTTCTTAGTAACAAAAATGTTAAAATTTCGTGAAAGAATTGTATTGAAATAAGCTTGTTATTGAATTAATTTGAAACTTCGAAACATAAATGTTCACGTCTTTTAATTTCATTACCTTTTAGAAATTCAATCTGGATATGCATAAAATAGTAGAAAATAAAATAAGAATACAAGAAATAATTATAAAACCAATTGGCGAATACTTTACAATTCATATGACAACGAAAAAATTGAAAATCAATACCTTAAAGTGTTAAAAACAAAAATAAAGAAGTCACTATTTTTTTAAGGTAATTTACACATTATTACTATTATAATTTGAAAAATAGTATAGAATTATATATATATATATAATATAATATTATACTTAAGTTTTATTATAAAAAGACCAAAATTTGACTATTGCATATGAGTATTAAAACCATACAATCTATGTTAGAAAGACAAAAAAATACTATCAAATATTAAAAAAATCATTATCAAATTTTGTGAAGGTGTTATGAATTACGGATTGAGGAGGGTTTCTTTTTGCACCTCCATGTTTTTCTTATTGCACTCCACACCTAAAAAAAATACTCAAATCATCATTTGACACTTTTCATTGAACATTTTTTCTTGAATTTCGGAATGTGAAAGTTAAAATTTGTGTTTTAGATTGTACAATATTCCATTTTACACAATCTATAATACAAATTTATATTCTGAATTGTAGAATTTGGAATGAATAATTTTTGAAAATATGAGGCTACGTGAAAAAATTATGAGGTACAAAAAGAAATTTATAGATTTTTAATATATATGGGTTATGCGGACCAGCCCGCTCCGCTTTGGTGGTTTGTCTATGTATTTCATTTGAATGTATGTTCTCTTAATTTAGTGTCTTTATAAAAGTGTGTCGTCATCTTTTAAGAACGGAGTGTTTTTTTATTGAACCAACAACTATTTTTCTTTGCATCTTCTTTCTTTTGTAGGTGTTTTGTAGTTCTCATTTGAATCCTAAAAAAGTTAAAATTAGTATCTAAATAAAAGATATTAAACTTGAGCTAGAGAGATACAAAAAGATGAATCAAGAATACCAAGAAAGATATAGATTGAATTGTGAAGAAAAAGAAATGAGAGAAAGACTTGATCATAAAGAAAAAATAAAATGGCTTGACCAAGAAGAAAGAATATAAAGAACTGACTGATAAAGAGAAATAATGATGAAAATCATCTGGCCTCGAAACTTTCGGCTAAGATGATAGACGAAAATTTAGACTTATTAAAGAGATTGTAAAGTCTTTTATTCTTCTTAGCCTTGTAAAAATTGTGTAGAGTAGTTAGAAAGTTTTGGGTCTTGTATTTTGGGCCAAAGTAGATATGGATGTAAATAAAAAAGAAAGTAGATTGTAAAATAGCAAAAGAGGGGTGCAATAGAAATGTAGGCAAGGAAGACATGAAGCTCCACATGTCTTCTCCTTAATGGATAGGATTTGCACCAATAAGGTGGTGACACTTGTCACACTCTCATTTGAGAGGTTTTGAGAGACTTTCTCCTATAAATAGTAGTCTCTTGTACATGATTTTTATCTTTAATTTGAGTAATGAAATGTTGTCCAATTAAGACACTTTTACTTGTTCAAAGTTCTCTTTATAATTGTCTTCTTGCTAGACAAATTTCTAGACTCCTCCTAATAGTGTTGGCCTAACCCCACTCTAGAAACTAAGTGTTGGCCTAACCTCACTTAGATTCACCGTCATAATTTTCAACTCTTCCAAATTTCTACAATTCTTCATGTTTCCGTAATAGTCTTCATTATCCGTAGAAAATATTAAAATCAAAACAATGAAAAAGAGGATCTACAAATGAAGATGCAAGCTAGGATTGCATCAAATAAGAGATGGAGTGATTAAAAGATATTCAATAACTTTCTCCTATTGTGAAAGTAAGAGAGACTATGATAACTATGGAGGGAAACAATAAGAGCAAAAGGAGGAAGATGTTTGCAATTAGACACGTTACCTAAACTATTTTATTTGTTTATAGGCCTAGTAGACCTAATATAATTAAAATTGCTACTTTAAATTTTAAAAGTTATGCTTTAATAAGGCAGAACCAAATCATAAGTGATATGGTTAAAAGTATGAAACTAAAAATTGTCACTTGGTTTTCCTTGAAGGCTTGATTGAGAAAAATGTTTGTGCCCTCTTATTACATACAAAATTAATCCTTCAACTCCAAAGGTTGTCAAGGAAGTCACAACGTGTAAAGTACCACGAAGAGATGAAAGTTCTCTTCATTACATGCGAAATTGAGAAAAAAAAAATGAAGCATAACATGGAAATGTTTTTGAATGCCTTAAATGAATATATTTAACACATAATAGAACTTCATAAACATAAGACTACAAAGGAAAACATAAACCAAGATACTATGGTGGAATTACAACTTAAGAGGTGAAGTTCCTACAACAAGTGAACATCTCACTTGTCCTCATGGAAAAACAAAACAATCAATGAAGTAACTTCTTTTTAAGGACATGATAAATAATATTACAAGACCTCATAAATATTCTTCTTGTTCTAGACCCTTTAATCCATCGTTTTCTTCATTGTCTCCCAAAATTCCAGAAAAAATTAAGGGAGAAAATGTTTTAAGTGCTTTAATTTTAGAAATATTGCTTGTGCATATCCAAACAAAAGGTCTATGATGATTATGGATAATGTGGATGTGTGTTTGGGACATTCTTTTTCGTCTTCTTCACGTGAATATTCTTCTAGTGACAATGAGCGTGAATTAGTTCCCATGAAAGGAGATTTGTTGATGTCCAGACATATGTTTGACCTTATACAAACAGATTTTGATGAAACTTAAAAGATAAAATATATTTTATGCAATATATCTTATTAATAGCAAAATTTCACCTTCAAAGTTGCAAGAGTGTTTCTCGTTAACGAATGACAAGGAAGGTTCAACAAACTACCATAGTTCACTTTAACTCCTACAAAATATAATAATTAAGTGAAGACATTGATATACTTGTAAACAAAGAAGTGTTGGTATCCTCTAACTTTAACAAGTATAATCATGATTTGTGATGTGATTAGAATGAAATAGGTCATATCTTGTTTGAAAGATCATAACAATATGTTATATAATGATCTAACTAACAATCAATATATGACACTTGAAATCAAAATGTTTTTTTTCTTCCGGTCTTTATCATTAAAAAGAAGAGAATTGATATCAACAGATACAAAACTTAAAAAAAAAGAGCTTAAAATAAAGAATGAAAAAAAAAAATCTTAATTATCTAATATAAAAACGAAATAAAAACTTAAAAGCGATCTATATATTATTTTACTTACTAATACTTTTCTTTGTCTGTAACTTTCAACATTTTAGACACAAAGAATTTTTAAATAAATTTAAGAATATTGGTCAAGACCTAAAAAGTATCCTTGAAAGGAATTAAACAATAAATAAATTCAATTTATGAATATGATGTAATATATTTTATATTAAAATGTTAATAGATATATAGTTGTATATTAGTTTATATCGTTTCAACGAGTAAATGTGTAATAATTTGAAGCATTAAAAAATGATTTGGTCTTTTTTAACCTCAGTATATTTATATATTGAGTTTATGAAAAAATGTTATATATTTAATCTATTTACATTTTAGTTATTAAATTTAATTAATATATTATATTTAATAAATACAATAATTAATACTCTGTTTAAAAAAGTGCTATAATAATAATAAATACAATAATACAATAAAGTGCTATAATAATAGTTATGCAGTAAATATCTTTAATATGTAATATATAT
>Ga0123341_1005715_pt1 | contig 11139 bp, 6 predicted proteins | sample Turbeapinknodule_FD_89959 | JGI IMG/M metagenome (GOLD analysis project Ga0123341, IMG submission 89959) | Root nodule microbial communities of legume samples collected from Mexico - Turtle bean Mexico pink nodule | ecosystem: Host-associated > Plants > Roots > Nodule | place: Mexico: Nepantla... | reverse complement strand
GATATTAAGAGATATTTCTATAAATATTTTTTAAGAATAATTTTTAAAAATATATTCATATAAGATAAACGTTGTAATTATACATAAAATCTTTATTACTATTAAATGTATACTTTTATCAATACTTTGTAAATATTAGAAGAATAGATTAAGAATGGGTAAAAAATAATATATCTAATTTGAGCTACCAATGAAACATCCAAATTTCTTTATCTATTACCTTTTCTAAAACGTGGGTTGATACAAGTTGTATCAGAAAAATTATATAAAAATTTATAAAAGAAACACCAATTCGGCATGCAATACGAAAAGGTTAAAATGTCGATGCTATTCTTAAACTGTATGAATAAAAAAGGAGTTAAACAAAGAAAGAGAGAGAGAGAGAGAGAGAAAAAAAAAACTAATAAATGTAACTAAAAATAAGGATAAATTAAAGTAGAAGTGAAATAATATAAAAATTGTTAATAATAATATAATATATAACAATGTATATTTAACGCATGTATCTAGGTTTGTATCGTATTTAAAATACTGTATTTTTTTCCATTAAAACAAAATTACATAACATGATTTTTTTTTTTAGTTTTGTATATATCTTCCGCATAATATGATTGCATATACAAATAAAAGTCATAATAATTTATTATTTAAAACTAAAATAACAGATGTTTTATTATAAAACAAAAATTAAATCTAAATATATAGAAATATGAATTGTTTAATATTTTTATCATTAAAAATGAATTTAAGAATTAATTGATTCTGATTTACTTGCATTCTTTTAATAAAGTAGATATATATTAACTTACAAATATAAAATATAATGATATGTAGACACATGTGTAATACATACACTTAATTAATATTTTTTTTATCAAAATGATACAATTTAGTTTGTTAATTAATGTTAGAAAAAAAAGTTTGAGTAAATCGTGTCTTTTTTATATGATTTTGTTTCAAAGAATTTGTACTGATGTAAGATCACTTCAGCTTGAATCATGTAAAAGAAAGAAGTGTTATGATAAGACGACTTTAATTTAAAAAATTTAAAAAAGAAATGGTGTTGAGTCACAAATTTAATTAACATTTTGATAAGACCTTAATTGAAGTTGTAAGGGGAAAGGTTGGGTCGGTTGTGTCTTGTTTTGTATAAGGATTGGGTCACTCTGAAATGATTCATATTTATTCATTTATTTTTACTGATAAAAAAAAATTGTGTATAGTAATACGACTTTAGTGTTAAAAAGAAACAATTAAAGTCATGCATGGCTATGGCGACATCAGTAATTTGTTTTGCACTGAAATCATGTCACTCATGAACAACTTCTTCAATGATTAATTTGTTTTTGTAAGGTAGTGTTCTGGTGTTAATTTGTGCTCCTAATCATGATGTAATGTCAGTTGGAATTCTTTGGGGAAACCTAGACTTCCACATGACCCGATCAACTCGATGAAATTCAATCGTTGTAAAATAGATAATAAGAACAACCATCCGACTTAAATGAAAAATATCAATAGTAATCTGATGACTAAGTTCATTGTGACAATAAGGAGTCTATAACAATTGTCAAGAAATGTCATTAGCATGAGTAAATGAAAAATTATGGCAAAATGTATAAGTTTATCGAATAGTATGATGGACAACTTCTTTGGGTTGGAGGTGATCAAATGTATTACGTAATTGAGTAAATGTAATGGTGACTATGTTGGTACTTTGCATCATCCAAAACCATCAAGGTGTGACCTTATATTGGTGGTTCTTTTAACCGTATTAGACCTAAACTTTTCTTTTTGTAGTAGAGTTGGACCATAACTGAAATGGTCCAATTAATTATATTCATTCTTTGTCTAAAAAAACATGAATTATGTTAAACTTAAAAGCCTTGATGCTTCAAGTGTATAATAACATGAAAGTTTAAAATTTAAGTCCAAAGAAATATTAAAATAACTTTTTTGCAAGGAAAAAAACAAGTTTTGTAGCAATATCTTTATCACTTAATGTACGTTTGATTCAAACCACTAAATTATAAGAGTGAAATAAATTATAATTTTTTATTAGCAAATAATAAAATGAATAAAATAGGATACTTTAAGAGTATTCCAACCCGTATACAAAAATCAAGAGTTATAATAACAATCCAAGAATGCAGCTGAAAGCAACCCAAATAACACCACGAGTGCACAATCCTAACTATTAACGTTAACTATTAACGTGAACCCCATTGACTAGAGCTACAATAACGAGCCATAGTTACGAAGGACCCTAGAAACACAAAAACATAATTGTTGCAGATTTAGTACGCGATAAAACTGCATGACACAACTTTATCTCCTTCCCCCTACCAATTATGGTTTCTATTTCCTAGAGAGTGGCCAAGTTGGTAGGCTTAGTTGAGATGTTAACTACTAAACAACAGTACAACTTAAGAAAATTTGAGCATATGAGGCTTAATCTCCTCCCCCTGCCAACTTTGGTTTCTATTTCTTGACCTTGCACCACCGTAAGCATCTTTCATTTCTAGTTCCTGCACAGTTGCAGAACTTTGCGGCAGGCTTAAGAGTCTTCCTTCCTCTATGAAGTCCTTCATCCTTCCTTTTTTCCTTCAAGACATTTCTTCTACTCGCTGCTATTTCCTTTTGAAAGCTCCCCAGTTTTCCTGCCAACTAATTCTCCATCCTTACCACACATTCCCTTCCATGCTTATTTTCTTTATGTTGTCCTTCTTATACTACATACAAAAACAAAAACCCTTGTGTATCACCATTCCAATAAAAATTCTCAAACTAATTACACATAAGCAATCACAACTAACTGAGCCAAACACTATTATACATCACCATACCATAAATCAACATAAATATCATAAGAAATATAAGCAGTTTAGAGGATATAGTACCCAGTTAGAGTAAGCAAAACTAAATGATTTAATCTTCCTCCTCATCCAGGACCAAGCCTATAATTGTGCTAAATTAAAAATCTCTTCTGAATCCACCACCCCTTCCCTGAAAACTACTATATTTCTTTTACTCAAGATACTCCATAAAATTGCTACCCAAACACCTTTCCACACTTGATTCCTAGTCCTGCATCAAGTTGAATTGCATCAACTGTTGTTTAAGGTCATTATGGTAAGCAAGTTGTATCTCCACCCATTTAGATACCATCAACCAAATCTGGTAGGCTATCTCACATTCCACAAAAAGATTATGAGTCGTTTCCTCGATCTTGATACACAACAAACACAGAGTAGAAAACAGGTAATACCTCTTCTCAAGAGGTTCATTCTTGTCGCTACTTTCCTTATAAAAATGAAGAGGAAGAAAGTTCACAAATCCAGGAATAAAAAACTAATAAAAAATAAGGTAAAAAAATTTAACTAATGCTATATATGACTACAAGAAAATCATGAAATAGAAATCAATTTTAGAGACAACAAATAATTAGTTGCTATAGTAACTAAATTAGAGACTATGTTAGAAACCAAAAAAAAAATTGGTTTCTAAATTAATTTTTATTATTGTTATATAGTTTCTAAATTGGTATCTAATTAACTACCAAAGTTTTAACTACCAATTATTTAAACTTTAAATTTGATAGCAAAAACCTTGGTAACTAACTAAATATCAATTTATAAATTATTTAACAATACTAGAAACTAATTTAAAAACCAAAATATTTTTGAATCTTTAAAATATCTCTAATTTAGTCAATATGATAATTAATTATTTTTTGTGTTTTTCCCTGATGATTTTCTTGTAGTATATATATATATGTGAATTGGTCTTCCACGAGAACACTTATTTTCTGTCCAGATATGGTAATGAAGAAACTAAATTTCAGCATTTTTACGAAAAAGGGTCCTTTGTCTCCTATTAGTTTCACACACGTGTCTTTTTTCAGAAATTATAACATAAAGTATGTTTATCCATTTTGTTTCATTTTGAATTATCATAGCTAGTCACGCCATGGTTTCATTGCAGTAAAATAATAGTCAGTGATGGTTGTTACGAGCATAATAAAGAATAAAGAATAACAACAACACGCACTAATGAAGCCCCTGACGTTTGAACAAAAAGACCAAAAAGAAACAGACGAAGCAATGAAAGCAACGTTAACCCTTCCTTTTATATAATAAATCCTTCTTTCAATTACCAACACCAAACCTCATAACACAACACAATCTCATCCAACATGACTCCAACACCTTCTTCAGTTTATGCTCTCATGGCAACTTGGTTCACACCCTCCTATCTCTTCATCTTCATCAACCTTGTCATCGGCACCATAGCCATCACCTCTCGTTTCACCAACACAACCAAACGCCAACGCCAACACCAACTCCTCCGTTCTCCCTCTTTGTTAGACCGCTTCTCATCCTTCCGTTATCACAAACATGAACCGACACCAACGTTAACGCCTCACAACGTTGCTCTGGAGCCTGTCCGGACTCTAGAATCGCCGCCGGCGGTTTCGATCACCTCCTTCGGTCCCAGTTTAGATACGCCTGAGATCGAAGAAGATGATCAAATTCAGAGTAATAATTCACCCCAGTTGGACCGGGTTCCCTCTTCGTCGTCGTTGTTAGACCGGATTAGGTCTTTTAGTTTTCATAAAGGTACTCATAATAACATCAACATATACTTCACACCATAATAAATTAATATTTTATTCATTTTTATTCTACTTTTAATTTAAAAATATTATTATATTATTATAAATAGTGTCAAATGCATATGTTTTTAAAAAAAATAATATATTCACAACCTTGTTTTTTTATTTTAATTTTCATGGTGTTAACAAAACTTTTCTTTTTTGGCAAAACAGAAAGGGAAAGATCTGAGCCGGTCCAAAATCCTGACATTGGAATGAAGCTGGTTCGAACTCCATCTTTAATGGAGCGTATGAGGTGTTTTAGTCTGGATTTGTGTAAAGTTCAGAATGAAAGCTGTGACTCCGTTCAGCAGCCATTGAGCCGTGCTCCTTCCTTCCTCCAGCGGCTCAAGTCGTTGAGTTTTAACAGATCGGAGTCGGAAAGTGAGGTGGCGGACGGTGGGGAGTTGGTGGAGGAGAGGGAAGGAGAGGAAGGGGTGGACGCCAAGGCTGATGATTTCATCAACAGGTTTAGGCAGCAACTGAGGTTGCAAAGGCTTGACTCTATTCTACGTTGCAGGGATATGCTGAGAGGAAGCTCATAACAACGCGTGGGAAGAGAAGAAGAAACTCTTGGATTGATTCAATATTATTTGAAGGAGAAACGTGGAACAGTATGAGATCGCTTTTTTTCAAATGTTTCTTGCGTTAACACGAGAATTTGGCTACCTTTGTAATTGTACTGTGTTTGCTAGGGTTTTTTATTGTTGCTGTTTTTGTTTTGTTATTCGGAAAAATTAATCGATATGTATACCAAGCAACAAGCCATGATCTTTTGAATGGAAACAATTTTTAAGGATGAAATCTTAGGTTATTCACCGATGTAGTTGTTAGTTTCTTGTGTTCGTGAGGGGTGCCGTGTACTATGTTATTTATTTGTCTGGATGTTAGTCTCATCACTAGTGGTGCCAAACAAACAGAATTTATAATAGAGAAATCGTTGACACTCTTATTTTTAGTTTCACTTTACAACTCCTTTCAATAATAAAATATTATATTTAACTAATAAAAATTTAAGTAAAATAATAATATTTTTAATTGTAAAATGAAAGTGGATAAGAACAGTGATAAGAATAGTGATGTGGAAGTATTATAGCTCTTTTAAATAATGATAAGAATTAAGGAAAGAACAAATAAATTAGAGACAAGATACTCTTCACCAAGACAACCTAATTGAAACTTTAAAAAGGAAAAAAACTATAGAAAAAAAAAAGATAATTATTTTATTACAGGAATTCCCTAAGCTCGTGGCTATAACAGAACCTCTCTCTCTCTCTATATCTATCTATCTATTTTTGTCATAGGTAGATGTAGGAATCTTCTTCAACCTTGTTGGTGATTGTAACTTAGAGTTACTTTACCATGGTCACGTTTATCGGCTGACTGTTGGTCAAAAAGTGTTGATTAATAAATACTTCATACTCACGTGTTCACACTAGGATTTTTTTCCACATTTATAACATAGAAAATATTAGTTTCCAACGTCAGAAACCATATGCACAATCACATGTTTAAGGAGGGAGGGCTTTAAAATTCCACACCCACGATAAAATAAAACGTTTCATTTTCGTTACATAGCCTAAATCTTCTTTGCTCTTTCACATTTAACTCTAGTTCTTCAACTGAATATATAGCATTATCAAGTCATATACAAGCATTTAATATTAAACTCAAAATATACGTCATTCAAGTACTGCAATTCGGTTGGCAAATGACAGTTAATATTAAACTAAATATTAACAACTCCAGCACATTGAACACAGATAAGTGAATGCAAAAAACCACGGATTCGTCACTTGTTTGAGAACTAAGTAAAGGCTCGCATTTAAAATGTATAAGTTACGACTATTAAATTCTAAAAATCACTGTCAGACTAGAAAAGTTATCATCACTGTCCAACATAAGAAAAATATAATGTAATACCAACCTGTTTAAAGAAAGGAATTCATAAAGATGTTTAACTGAGAAAAAATTAAAATAAACTCATCACTATTTACTTTTATTTTCTCCAAACGAATCATACTTTCACTTCATGACAAGGGATACGTTCAACTTTCAATGGGGCACTCACACCCTTATCCCCTTCCTCCAATGTCCGAACAGAACAAAAGACCAATGATAAATGAAAGGGATTAATTTATCTAAATTCCCGTTTTATTTTCAGAATCTATACCGTGTATTATTATAAACTTATGGAAAAGGATTCTGCGACTGGCAATTATTGCAAGCAGAGCCTTATCACCGCAACTTATATGTGGCTTAAAACCTCAATGAAAATACAAAATTGATTATATGAAAAGGAACTTTCCTTCCTCTTGCCTCTTTACACACATCACTAATTTGATTATCGTTAAACTAAAAGTACAACGCTGATGTTCATCGGGATCACATTATGTTCTTTTTTGGGGGGATATGGTGAGGAAAAAAGGAGAGATTGGGGATTACAGTAATATAGAAGAGTCTAGCAATCAGTACGAAGTTTTAATGCCCGGATATCAAAATCAAGCAGCTGGAACCTTTCTCCCATCTTCTATAAAGAAAATTGCTGTTTCTGGAACCTGCAAAAGAAAGATAGATTTTCGATCATATGAAGCTTCTACTGTACTGGGGTGGGGGGCAAAGAACTAATTGCATTTATAAAGAACCAGTGATATGAATAACAGACAAAACAGCGATATTTGCTCACAAGATTTAACTCCCGGTCTCCTACTGTCTTGAAATTATTCATAACAAAGAAAACATGTGAAATGCTTTTCAAAAGATTCTTTGTGTTGACTAGAGATTACTTAAATTTTTGTTTAGAGACTAATCGTTTAAAATTGTCAAACAAATGGGGGTCTATAATAGATGTCAACAAAAATAGATAAGATTCTCACTATCAACATCTCTTTCAAATAAGAAGAAGCAGGCATAGCTTAGCCAATGACATTCATATAAAAACAGAGGTATCTTTACAGCTAATGTTTACAAACTCCATTTTCATCATCAAATTCATCCATCAATACTGAAAACAAAATATTGAACAAATCATGCACAAAATATGCTCGCTACATTCAGCAGTGGTATCGTAGATAAATGAAATGTTCCATATATCATATAAGATGGTGTCAAAGATAGATTGCCAATTTGAAAAACAAATTTCCTTGCTCAGTTTAATAACCAAATTAAAATAAGCATCGGTCTCCCACAAAAGAAGAAGATTAGAATGGAAATTATGTTACTGAAACTTGATAACTCAAATTTTCCTTTTTAATTGCTTCTTTTTTCACCACTATCAGCAATGCATATGTTTAAATTAGATCACATAATTATAATGCCAAACAATCAACGATCAAAATTACTTACATCAGGCCATGTATCTGTAATGAATTCCACGATGTCATAAGCTATATCCCCTTGAACATCAATTTGTTCTTTCTCAGTTGGTCCCTAACACCAATCAATCCACACAAAAATAAGACATAATATCCATTTATGAACCAACAATACTGGGTGTTGGGATCGTAGTTGTCAATACCAAATAGCAATGCAGAGGAATTGACCCTGAAAACACTATAGCAGGATAGAGGGTAGCAATATAGCCACTACTGTAACCAATTAGAAGAGAGCACAAGACAGCGAGATGAAAGACGTGTTTCAGAGAGATTAAATAAAAAAAACACGGACAGAACAAAGTAAGGCAGAAAAGGTCACGGTTAGCCAGAGGTTTAACAGCCTATTAAAACTATGGATAGCAGTGGCAGCTGGGGTTGGGGATGGCCAACTGTCACAGCTGACCAGAAAACACTGGGAAGTGCTAGAAACGTTGCTCGAGAATGATGGGTTTTAATCAGAAGGGAGAATAGTGGGCGCTACTCTGTAACAGAGTGCTAAATGACTAAGAAACAAGGGTTTCAATTCGTATTCATAGGAGGGGGTAAATCCCAAATTGACCCCCAAAAAAGCTTAAATAGTGCCGTTTCATGGTTTAAACAAGTTTTTTGTGACCCACTCCAATAGCACCCGCTCCAGCAGCAATTTTCCATGATTTGTCCACTATTGCTGCTGTAACAGCAGCTACTCCAAACTGCAACAATATTCTACTTTTATTTTACCGCTCAATGACACAATTCCTCAATAACACTGCTATTTGGCGCTATTGACAACTATGGTTTGGATTAGTTTATTTTTTGAGGTAAAAAATGTTTTCTTTCGTAAATACCTAATCAACTTTTTGGAAGAAAAAAAAATCCCAGGAAAAAGGGTCACAGCATGAATTTTATGAACACCATATAAAATTTCAGCAAACCTTGACAACAGAGGCTCCTGTAGCAAACTTTTTCCCGAGTTTCTTGGAAGCATCGCTAAGCTTGACACCTGAATGCAATAAAAAAAAACAAGTTGAACACTAAAGCACACTATATAATAATACTTTAAGTCTGTGCTTGTATTGATACTTAATAGAAAGGGATGAAATAAAATGATGTTAGTTATAATTTTTTGGAATGTTTAAGATGAAAAGAAAATCTATATTTTCTAATTCCATTTTTGCCTCATTTCACCATGAAACATCCAAAGACTGGTATGCCAAGTTCATCCGATTCCATCTTAAATTCTACCTGTCCATAAGACATCCAAATAATGCTAAGAGAATAACAGAAATAGCTCACCGAAAAGCTCCAGGCCCTTCACAGTGGTGATACACTTTCGCTTGTTACGTACAACCTTTTCAATAATCACCTCTTGCTTCTCCTGAAAAAAGCAAGATCACTTCGAATCACACCAAATGACATAAAGCTATGACATTCAGCATCATACAACAAGTACATTGATCAGAGAGGCTTAAGACATGCCTTCTTCTTTATCTTCCCACCAGGAAGACGCTTCACCTCTTCTTGCTTCGGTGCTGAAACATCAAAACCAAAACACATCATGAGAGGATAAGCTAAAACCACAAAAAAACTCATATCATTGAAATCCAAACACCTCATCTAAATCAATGCTCACTACTAAAATACAAATCCTGAAATTTACGGAATATCAATCGTCTTCAATGACAAACACACTAAACAAAAATTTAAATAAAAAGACCTGAGGAAGCAGCTCCATCACCAGCTCCTGATGATATACCGGTACTTTGCAGCTTGTCAGAAACTTTATCAGCTTCCTTATCATTTGCCTCTGCGGGAAAAAAATAAGTAATAACAATTCGCATTTGAATGAAATCGGAATGATCGAAATAAAAAAAGAACGAGTAAATTGGGGGAATATTTAATTTCTTTTGAGAGAGAAAGAAAATAAAGGTACCTTTAAGAAGATTAGGGTATAGGTCAGGGACGTTTTGGATCAACCAGGGTTTGCATTTCTCGAAATCGGATCCAAATTCGCAGTATTCGGGAGGCAAGCTGCACACCCCACAGTACAGCATCCGAACCGGTTGGGGTTTCTCCGCCATTGTTGTTTATACACAAGCTTGCAAACCCTGCTTCACTTTTGCAGTTTTCTTAAGAACGAGAACACAGAACGGTGCGTTTTGGCAACGCAGTTCTAGTAAAAAGACGATGGTGATCGATGGGCGCGGTGAAGTAAGGGATTTTGATGATTCTTTGATACGGTGTCGTTTAGAGAACCTCTCTGTTTAAAGAAAAGATTAAAAAATAATAATTAATTGCACTTTTAACCCCTTGTCTTTTCAATTGTGTCAATTGGGTTAGTTTGTGATTTTTAATATCTTTTGTTCCAACTTTGTTATTCGAATGTTATAATTATAATTATGCAATTTTAATTCCTCTCAAATATATTAATGTATATTCTATGTATTACATGTTTAAAAAAATAAAATCGTATCATTGTAATAATTAAGTGATCAAATTGACATAATTAAAATAAATAAATAAACTAAAATTGCATAATTATAATACTTAAGTGATTGAATTAATACAATTAAAATTCAAAAATTAAAATCGCATGGCTAACGAATCTAATTCGTACTAAAAAAAGTATTAAATTCATTCAAATATGATGATTTGTGGTAATAAAATTGTTATTTTGTTTGAAAGAATTTATTTATATTCTGTGAAGATCCCTAACCCTTTTGGGCTTTTATTTATTTATTTATTAATAGGGAGAAAAACATCATACATTAAAAGAATGTTCCATACAAAATTTGATATCACATGACTTTTTTTTGTTATTAGACAAAAATATTGATTATCCTTTTCAAACCCTAACTTAAATACTAATTATTAGATTAGATTGAGTGATTAACACTAAAATAAAAGTTGTATTTGATAGTCATGCATAATTTATTTATTTTTTATTTTAAGAGTATAACAGTCTATTTTTATGGTTCCATGAAGATCTGAGACACCTAATCTTTATCATGAAACAATTAATACATATTAAAAAGCTTCTATGATTTTTCTTTTTTATAATTACAAGTATTCGTCAACGATTTAAGCATACTAATTAATAATGTAATATATTTAAATAACATTGATGTATTTAAT
>Ga0123341_1005714_pt1 | contig 11140 bp, 13 predicted proteins | sample Turbeapinknodule_FD_89959 | JGI IMG/M metagenome (GOLD analysis project Ga0123341, IMG submission 89959) | Root nodule microbial communities of legume samples collected from Mexico - Turtle bean Mexico pink nodule | ecosystem: Host-associated > Plants > Roots > Nodule | place: Mexico: Nepantla... | reverse complement strand
GTCCTACTTAAATAAAAATTTGAAATAAATAAAATTCTTAAATTACTTAAAATTATAAAAATATAAAAATCCTAAATTATTTAATGACGTACTTAAATAAAAATTTGAAATAAATATAATTTCTAGATTATTCCAAATCCTAAATAAATAAATATAATAAGAAATTTTTTAATGTGTTATTTGAATAAAAATTTAAAATTACTAAATTATTTAAAATTATAAATAAATATAAATTTTTAATTATTTTTTTTAGTTTTTATTGTTTTTATATTAATAATATTATTAAATACTTATATTACATAGTAAAAGTTATGTTCTGCTTTTCTTTCTCCTAGAACCACCACCCAAGCCTAATATTGCACCTATAGGGAGTGTGTAAAGGGAGCGTATACGGGGAATGTCTATACTAAAGCATGTATAAAACAAATCTTAGCGTCTAAAGCACAAATCCTACATCTATAACACTTGCAACTTATGCATGTACAAGTGAGCGTATAGAGAGAGCATCAACTATATAGGTGTTTCCGCCGGTTGACCCAAACGTCTTTGTGCGTCTCTGATAACTTCGCGTCCAAGAACCCTCTGCTCTTACGTCCTTTTCCTTCGATGGAAACACCTGAAAACAAAGAGACAAAGGGCGCCCTCGCGGTCGTTTGCACTCCGACGCTCAAGTCAAACTCTCGGGCAATGAAACACCAAACTCTAACTCTCAGAGCACTGTGTGTGTGTTCTCTCTTTTTGTGTTACTTCTCTTATAAATGCATAATGCGTACTAACAGAAGCATACCTTGTTATGTTTATTGTTACCCCTTATATATTGTACCGTCTCGTCCCCAGGCGTCGACCAAATTCAAAGTCAAAGTCAAACGTATGGTGGGACCCATCCAGGGAGCCCAGGGAAGAAAGTCAACAGGTTGACCGCTTAAGGCGTCGCCAAGTGTAGGCGTCGCCAAGATGAGGCGTCACCAAGATGAGGCGTCGCCAGGCGTAGCATCGCCAGGTGTAGGCGTTGCCAAGTTAAGGCGTCGCCAGGACGAGGCATCGCCGGGATAAGACATCGACGGTGTCACCCCCCGAAACCCATGGGTAGGAAAGACCATGGAGGGGGCGACACCACGAGAGGCCTCAGTATCTCATAACAGTAATAAAGAGAAGAGAAAGGTGGCTTCAAGGTCATATTCCCAGTATCAGTGAGGAGTAACCTGACTTGTGAAGTACCCACGCCACCTCTGGGAGACCCCTAGGACAGATACGACCCATGAGAGGGTCACGCTCAGGGTCGAACCATGTGCGTGGTACGAGAGGAAGGTAGATACACTCCAGAGCGAGTGACTAGAGGTTGGGGTGCATGACTTGGCACCCAGAAAGTCACCCCTTGCGCCAGATGCACTTCGAGGAAGGAGGACTTACAAGATGGATTAACCCTAAGTTGGGTTACGACGCTGTAAGGCCCTCCACATAGAGTAGTGATCAAGTCAGAGGAACACGTGGCAATAAGCATTGAAACATCAAGGTATATCAGTTTCCCTGAAAGTTTGCTAAGGTACGCGCTTATTCAGTTTACGTTTCAAATGCTTTAAAGCACTTTAAATGCTTTAAATGTTTTGAACGTTTTAAATGCGTTAAACGTTTTTAAACGCCTTAAATGCGCTTTAAGACGCTTTAAATGCACTTTAAGACGTTTTGAATGCTTTAGACGTTTAAAAGGGGCTTTAGAAGTTTGAGACAGGGATCGAGTTTTCACAGTTTACACACACACTCTAGTTTCTTGCTCGCGAACCCACTGTACGCACAGGCAATTAGGGAGATAATCAGTTACTCAGTTATTCGACCACATTCAGAGCATCCATTCACGGTGTTCTGATACGGAGGTGTGTCCCCTTTGATGTTTCTCGCTTGCTGACTTGATCGTCGGAGTGCAAACGGCCGCGAGGGTGCCCCTTTGTTCACTTCTTTTCAGGTGCTCACGACGGGAAAAGACGGGAATCTGAAGTTGAAGACGAAGGTGCCCTAGCTCGCGAGTTTAAGCCTCGCAAGAAGACGCACCCAGTCAACCGGCGGGAGCATTTGGTGCCCACCGTGGGGCCCGATTTAAAACATTAGCCCCACCGCAAGATCGTAGAAGGTTCAGTAGCGGATTTGGAGAACATTTTGCAAGAATCTTTCAAAGATTCACTGTTTATCTTGAAGTTTGCGAAGTTTCACCGATTCTTTCCGGTCTTGTTCAAGTTCTTGCTTTCCAACCATTCGTTTGCATTTTTCGTTCGGTTTTCACCAAAGGATTTCGAGAATCAGTCAAAGTTCGAAGTTCTTCAAGAAACCGCAGATGATGAGGTCCACAAGGCAAGGTTCGACGCGCGCTGAGAGTGAAAAGATGACTATGCAACAGCTCATGGGTATGATGCAGAGATTGCAAGAAGCAATGGCAACGTCGAAGGCTGAACAAGAGCGCATGCAGGAGGATCTCGCGGCGTCTCAGGCGAGAAATGAGGAGCTCTATCGCATGAACGAGGAGTTGCGCCGCGGGTGGCGCAACCGCACAGGACACGCGACGTAGATGAGCCTGAGCATTTCACTCCACCAAGGGAGTTCACTAAACCGTTCTCGCAGCCGATCCTGGAGACGGTGATCCCCAACACATTCACTGGGCCCAAGGTGACGTTCACAGGGATGGAGGACCCTGAGGCACATCTCACTACGTTCCACACGCAGATGATGCTGGTAGGCGGCTCCGACGCCGTAAGGTGCAAGCTCTTCATGAGCACTTTGACTGGAATGGCCATGGACTGGTTCATCAGCCTCCCAGAGGGTCATATATCACATCTTTCGCATAGCTTTCGCAGTTATTCAGAGAGCAGTATCTAGCCAACAAGGCTCCACAACCAGTTTCATACGACATGTTCGACGTGAAACAGTATCAAGGCGAGACCTTGAAGGAATACATAAATCGTTTCGGGGCGCAAGTGGTGAAGGTTGGCACCACAGAAGAGCCCATGATCGTGTACGCATTCAGAAAGGGAGTGTGCCCTGGGCCTTTCTGCGAGTCAATCATCTGCAACCACCCCAAAACTTTTGCTGAGATAAGGCGTCGCGCGGTGGAACACATCGCCTCTGAGGGTGAAGTGTACGAGAAACGCACAAGTGTTGCGCCCACGCGCCCGAGAATGCAGACGCGTAAGCGACCAGCCAGGGTCAACGAGGCCACGACAGGAAGGAAGAACCAGGAGAGGAGACGCCCCTACGAGGCAAGGAGGCTCCAGCCCAGGGGTCGAGCAGAGGGAAACAGGCCAGGGAGGGAAGGAAATAGACCGCTGAGGCACAATTTTGTGGTGGAGCTAAAAGACCTCATTGCTATGCCCAACATAGCTGACAGGTTGAGGCCACCGATGAAGTCTGACAAGGTGCTGGGACCTCACAAAGAGTCGTGGTGCAAGTTCCATTAGGCGTTTGGGCTCCATATCAACAACTGCTTGGCGTTAGGCTATCAGTTGGACGAGCTTGTGAAGAATGGTTTCTTGAAGGATTATCTTGCTGGGTCTGCTACGACCACAGCTCTGACAGTGCCAGAGGAGGATCAGGCGCATGAAATGCCGATCCATGGAGAAGTGCACACCATTTATGGTGGCTTTTCTGGAGGAGGGCCCATTGCCTCTCAACGCAAGAAGTATGTGAGGGCAGTGAATTCAGTTGCTGAGGGGGGCTCGGATGATCAGTGGGAGTCAGACCTTGTGTTTACAAGGGCTGACCTACGAGATGTTGTCCCACATGACAATGACCCTGTGGTCATTTCCATTGTCACAGCTGGGAGAAAGGTGCATAGGGTTCTCGTCGACCATGGCAATTCTGCAGATGTCATGTTCTGGTCGACGTTCAATAAGTTGCAATTGTCCCCTGACTTGCTAAGGCCCTACACTAGATGCTTGTATGGGTTAACAGGGGACCAAGTTGAGGTGCGTGGCTACCTGGAGCTAAGGACGACGTTTACTGATGGAACGACGTCGCGTACCGAAAGCATCCGGTATCTAGTTGTGAATGCTGATTCAGCCTACAACATCTTGTTGGGAAGACCAGCGCTGAATAGGCTAAGAGCAGTGGCATCCACACACCACATGAAGATGAAGCTGCCAGATCTTAGTGACAAGGTAATTGTGATCAAATCTGATCAAGAGGAGGTCCGGAAATGCTATGAAAATAGCTTGAAGACAAAGAGAGGCGTATTCATGGTGCTTGAACGACCGCCCGTTTCAGATACGCTAATGGAGGAAGAGTCCATGGAAGAGGCGACGCCCGCGAAGTCGACGCTCAAGGAAGATGCGTCCATGGAAGAAGCGTCAGAGGAGGCGACGCCCGAAGCATTTGATAGGGCAACGCCTATAGAAGAAGATCGCAGGAATGAGTCTCGTGAACCTCATGCGATCGCAAGGTTCAACGCGAGATTGGCGACCCCAACCGGTGGACAATGTGGGGGAAAGGCAGATAGGTGGTAAGGTGTTCAAGTTGGGACGTTCATTGAGCCAGGAAGAACAAGACGAAGTGGCAGCAGTGATCTCACGCCACTTAGATGCGTTCGCATGGACCGCCGCAGACATGCCAGGCATCGACCCAGATTTCCTGTGCCACCACCTCACCATGGATGCCAAGGTTCGCCCTGTACGACAGAGAAGGAGGAAGTTCAACGAAGAGAGGTGCCTCGTTGTGAAGGAAGAAACACAGAAGCTGCTAAGCGCTGAACATATCAGGGAGATACAATACCCTGAGTGGCTGGCCAACGTCGTTTTAGTGAAGAAGGCGAATGGGAAGTGGAGGATGTGCATCGACTTCACATATTTGAACAAGGCGTGCCCCAAGGATTCGTACCCACTACCCAGCATCGACGCGTTGGTGGACAGCGCCTCGAGCTGCAAGATGCTGAGTTTCTTGGATGCGTTCTCAGGTTACAATCAGATCAAGATGCATTCGAGGGATGAGAATAAAACGACGTTCATGACGGAGACGTGCAGTTACTGTTATAAGGTGATGCCATTTGGGCTGAAGAATGCAGAAGCCACCTACCAGAGGCTAATGGACAAGGTCCTTGCACCCATGCTGGGAAGGAACATGCAGGCCTACGTAGATGACATGGTGGTGACTTCGCATGAGAGAGGGCAGCACGCAGCGGATTTGGAAGAGCTATTTGCTACCATATCAAAGTACCGCCTCAAGTTAAACCCAGAAAAATGCGTTTTTGGCGTCGAGACGGGGAAGTTCTTGGGATTTATGCTCACTGAGAGGGGAATAGAGGCGAACCCTGATAAATGTGAAGCTATCATTGCCATGAGGAGCCCAACCTCAGTGAAGGAAGTGTAGCAGCTAACTGGGCGGATGGCAGCTTTGTCAAGGTTTGTATCTGCTGGAGGCGAGAAGGGCCACCCCTACTTTCAGTGCCTCAAGAGGAATAGCCGTTTTGCGTGGACAGATAAGTGCGAAGCAGCATTTCTCAAGTTAAAGGAGTACTTGGCGACGCCGCCTGTGCTTTGCAAGCCACGGGCGGGCGTCCCCCTTCGGTTGTACTTTGTAGTAACAGAGTGGGCCATCAGCTCTGTGCTGGTCCAGGAGCAAGACCAAGTGCAGAGGCCCATCTACTTCGTAAGCAAGGTCTTGCAAGGCCCCGAGACAAGGTACCAGTCGTTGGAAAAGGCGGCGTTGGCAGTAGTATTCTCCGCCAGGAGGCTCCACCACTATTTTCACAGCTTCACAGTGGTGGTGATGATAAACCTCCCCATTCAGAAGCTAGATGTAGCTGGAAGGATGGTTCGCTGGGCGGTGGAGCTGTCAGAGATTGACATCCAGTATGAACCTAGGGGATCCATCAAGGGGCCGGTCTACGCAGATTTTGTCGTAGAGCTCTCACCAGGAAATGCCCCCCAAGAGGTGGAGTTAGGATCGCCGTGGATGCGCTCAGTGGATGGATCCTCCAACCAATAGGGGAGTGGCACTGGAATAATTTTGGAGGGGCCTAACGGAGTGTTGATCGAGCAAACCTTACGTTTCGCCTTCAAGGCAAGCAATAACCAAGCTGAGTACGAGGCGTTGATCGCCGGAATGCTTTTGGCTAAGGAAATGGGCGCTCAAAGCCTCGTGGCAAAGAGTGATTCCCAGTTGGTCACAGGACAAGTAACAGGGGAGTACCAGGAAAAGGATCCACAGATGGCTGCGTACTTGAGGTACGTCGAAGTGTTGAAGGGAGCCTTCCCCGCTTTTGAGCTGGTGCATGTCCCAAGGGAGCAAAATGCCAGAGCTAACCTGCTCGCCAAGCTGGCCAGCTCAGGCAAGGGGGGAAGGCAGAGGACAGTCATCCAAGAGACGCTCAAAACGCCGCAAAAGTTTCTGGCAGATAACAGGGTGGATGTCCTTCACATCAGCACGACAAGAGGGAATCCAAAGAGCCATCGCTCTTTGATTCAAGATACGGCGAGGACACCCCGCATCAGCACCTATGCGGCCTCGCCCGGAGGAGAGAAGTGTGTGCAAGTATGTGCCTTGGAGGAAAGCGACACGTGGATGACGCCTTATAGGCGATACATTGCAGATGGGTTCCTCCCAGCAGAACCTAGAGAAGGAAAGAGGATAAAGAAGAACTCTGCAAGGTACACTCTCGTTGATGGAGTGCTATTTAGGTATGGGTTTACGCATCCAATTCTGACATATGTGAGTGGCAACGAATGTACGAGGATCATGTCAGAGCTTCACGAGGGGATTTGCGGAAGCCATGTGGGGGGAAGGTCATTAGCTTCCAAGGTGATTCGCGCAGGGTTTTATTGGCCTTCGGTGAGGGAGGATTGTGTAAGAAACGCCCAACGATGCAAGTTGTGCCAAATGCATGCAGACTGGCATAAGGCACCTCCAGAGGAACTAAGATCGATCCACAGCCCATGGCCCTACCACACATGGGGAATCGATATTCTGGGGCCTTTCCCTCTGGCGATAAGGCAGATGAAGTATTTGATAGTTACCATCGAGTACTTCACGAAGTGAATAGAGGCACAACCAGTGGCACAAATCACTGCGCACAAGGTACAACACTTTGTTTGGAAGAGCATTGTGTGTCGTTTCGGGGTGCCAAGGCGTCTCATCTCAGATAATGGCACTCAGTTTGCGAGCCAACAGTTGGGGAAGCTGTGTGCAGAAGTAGGAATCAAGCATGTGTTTGCATCAATCGAACACCCCAAGACGAACGGGTAGGTAGAATCAGCAAATAGAGTTTTGCTGAGGGGGCTGAAGAGAATATTAGAGAAAGCTAAAAGAGCGTGGGTAGAAGAAGTGCCAAGGATTGTGTGGGCTTACCACACCACGCCTCAATCTTCCACCATGGAGACGCCTTTCAGCCTAGTATACGGGTCAGATGCCATGATCTCAGTGGAGATTCACGAGAGCTCACCCCGCTTTCTAAGCTTTGTGACAGAGGAGTCCAACGAGGAAAGAAGGGTAAATCTAGACCTATTGGACGAGGCCAGAGAAGAAGCGAGGATAAAGGCAGAAGCAGTGAAGAGGAGAGTGGAGCGTCAGTATAGCTCTAAGGTGAAACCGCGACAATTCCAAGTTGGCGACCTGGTCATGATTAAGGCTCATCCTTACGAGTTGGAGAACAAATTCTCTCCCAAGTGGGCCGGACCCTTCAGAGTGACCGAAGCCAAGGGAAACGGTTTGTACAACCTAGAGACTCTATAAGGACGCCCCATCCCACGTAGTTGGAATGCAGCTAATTTAAAGTTTTATTTCAGTTGAAAAGTATGAAGCTTTATTTCAGTTGAAAAGTATGAAGCAAACAGTTGTAAAGGGGACACTCTTTTTCCCTCTCGGGGGTTTTTTAATGAACTCACCCAAGTAAGAAAGAAGTTCAAGAAAACTTTGTCTCAGTTTTTCCCTCTCGCACAATGTAAGACCAAAGATTAAGAAACAAAGACAAAGACTCAAGGCGTCGCCAAGATGAGGCATTGCCAAGATAAGGCGTCGCCAAGATGAGGCATCGCCAAGATGAGGTATCGCCAAGATGAGGCGTCGCCAAGATGAGGCATCGCCAAGATGAGGTATCGCCAAGATGAGGCGTCGCCAGGTGTAGGCATCGCCAGATAAGGGAATAAGCATCAAGCTCAGAGCAAATAGTAGGAACGCATGCTCATGCCCAGAGATCAAGACAAAAGGTACGTTCAGTATAAGCTAAAATCCGGACACCTAGTCCCTAAGCAAGGGTTAGGGGATTCCTTCGGGACGCCCCCTTCTCAGGTAGGAATAGCTAGCCCCGGTGTCTGGTGTTTAGACACCTCGCAAGGAAGTGGCGGGAGGCGTTTCCTTCGAGCGTGGGCACCAGATAGTAAGAAGTTTCGGAGTAGTGGAGAACCAGGTCACTTGGTGCAGATACACGCAATAAAGGAGAAGCGCCATCCTTCGGGAAACCTTCTCCTTAGGCGTAATCACCAAAATCCTTGGTCATCTTGGTGTTTAGACACACCAGGGATGATACGGCGATGTTTTCCACACGCCTCTCCCTGGGCGTGGGCACCAAGAACACTGATCGCCTTGGTGTTTTCAGACACCTTGAGGACGAAATGGCATTGCCCCCGGGCAAGCCTCTCCTCAGGCGTGGGCACCAAGCGCACAGAGATAAGGGCTAAGTTGCCTTGGTGTTTTAGACACCCCGTGGACGATACGGTGCTGTTGTAATAGGCCTCTCCACGGGCGTGGGCACCAAAGCGCAGATTTTGTCCCAAGTGTTTAGACACGCTAAGGACGATACGACCCCGCGTTCAGCAGGTCTCTCCTCGAGCGTGGACACCCAGTACAGATCAGATAAGTCCTCCTCGCCCTTGAGCGATGTCGAGGCCCCAGAAGAACAGATAAGTCCTCCTCGCCCTCGAGCGATGTTGAGGCCATAGAACAGATAAGTCCTCCTCGCCCTCGAGTGATGTTGAGTCCATAGAAGAGATCAAGTTCTCCCTCGCCCTTGAGTGATGTCAAGGCCAGAAAGAGAGGAGACCCCTTTCCATCTTAAGTGATGATGAAGCCAGCAATGCCTTTGGCAGTAAATGTCAGGGGACTCAAGAAAAATAAGTAAAGGGCAAGTTGAAGGCTTTTATGAGTCCAGAAGGCGAGAGAAATTTGAAAAGCAAGAAGAAGAAGAAGAAGAAACATAAAAACATGAGTTATCAAAGTATGAGTTATCAAAGACAAGAAAAAGGCGCGAAGTTAAACCCTCCTTTGCCTTTGGGCGATGACGAGGCAGGCGACTCCTTCATGAGGAAGATCCCTCGCAGATACGAAGGTCAAGTAAAGTTCTAAGTGAAAGGATCAGGAGAAGGGTATGCATCGCGACTCAGAAGGGAAGAGTAAAGAAAGAAGGTCACGTGCTACTTAAGGAGTTCAAGAAAAAAACAGTGAAGTGAAGAGATGCATCGAAGGTAACGCCTTCAATATAGTAAAGAAAACGGAAGCAGATAAAAGCGCAAGGAACGCTAAGAGCAGACGAGAAATTCAAACACCACGTTTGAACAAGCATTTAATAGATAAGGTTAAGTGTCGGAATTACAAAACAAATGTTGTGATTAGAAATTTATAAAGAAGGAAAAATAAATAGTAACTTCTCATTCTTCCCCAAGGTCGAGGGGAACCACCTCCCCGTCGACGATATGATTGCCAGGGTCACAGTTGGAAGTATTAATCCCTGGGTTTTCACATGTGGCTTAGGCCAGAGCCTCTTTGAACCCCTCATCAAAGGTGTCGGCCATATCGTCGAGGAGGTCTTGGTTGGCTTTCTCCAACTCCTCGATCTTGGAGTCCTTGGTTGCTAGCTGCTTTTCCAGGAATTCCTTCTCCACTTGAAGCTTATTCACTTCATCTTGGAATTTGTCATGTTTAGCCTGGAGAAGGTTAAGAGCTTCAGTCTTCGCAGCTAGCTCCCCCTCAACTTCATGCAACTTTACCCCGAGGGCCTTGGAGGTCTCAGCCACCTCCCTCAGTTCAGCCACCTCCGCCTGCAGAGAGGCCATGGAGCCTAGAAGGTCAGCGTGCTTTTGGTCAGCCTCGCGCTGCCTCAGGGTGGCCGCCTCCTCCACCTTCCGAGTCTCCGCCAGGGAGGCTTGATTAGCATCTTCTAGCTTCAGCTTTTCTTCCTTCAGGGTGGCCACCTCTCGCTTGAGAGTCTGGAGGGTTTGCGTCTCGATGGCCTTGGTTTTTGCTTGTCCGCGCCAATCGAGTGCAATTGCAAGGAAGGCCCCCATGTAGTAGGGCATGCCTTCCTTCTTAGCCTCGCCAGAAGAGCTCCCCGAAGACCTCTCGTTGAACCCCCTCATTAGTTGCATGATTGCAGGGGGGAATCGTCAAGACCTCTGGGGCGGGAGCTTGTGGAGCAGTTTGTGTTGGTTGGGGTGTGGATTCCGCCCCCTCCTCTTGGTATATTTGTTGTGTTGGGGATGTAGCACTCGGGGGATTGTCCCTCAGCGACTCTCCATGTTGGGGGGAGGCAGATCGTGAGGAGATGACCCTGTTGGTCCTCCACCTCTTGAAGACTTGCCCCTCGCCAGAGCCTTCGTCATCAGAAGGGACCACAAGGACGCTCTTGCCCTTGTCAAGGGGGGCTGGAGTAGAGGTGTGCGCCACAGCCAGTGGGACTGCGACGATCCGAGGGGGTGAGTTGGGTGTTTGGAGAGTGTGGGGTGAATTGGTTGTGGGGGCAGTATGTGGTGAATTTGGACTTTGTGGGGCTTCTAAGGGGGCGTTAGAGGTGTCAGCCTTCGCAGAAGCTGCCTTGGGGCGAGCCCTCAAGGTCTTGGCCAGTGCGATACGCCTTGATGAGTCCATCACTGATGCTGCATCAGACAAGCAAAAGAGCAAGAGGTTAGAGCTAATACCAGTTAAAGGCACATGCAGCACATACAGAAATTTGGAGCGGACAAACAACACACACAACAATCAGAGAAAGCACATTAAGAGGCAAATATAAAGAAGACAAGTAAGGGTGTAGATTTTCCTACCGAAGTACTCGGAAAGGGCGTTCGCATTAAACTCGCAAGCTATGAGTTTCACGGTGCTGAAGACGACTCCCAGGCCGGCTAAAGCCACACATACCTCTCTATCAGCAGAGGGTAGTTCGTCTAAAGACTTGGGC
>Ga0123341_1005713_pt1 | contig 11140 bp, 6 predicted proteins | sample Turbeapinknodule_FD_89959 | JGI IMG/M metagenome (GOLD analysis project Ga0123341, IMG submission 89959) | Root nodule microbial communities of legume samples collected from Mexico - Turtle bean Mexico pink nodule | ecosystem: Host-associated > Plants > Roots > Nodule | place: Mexico: Nepantla... | reverse complement strand
ATGTTATATAAAAATTATACACAATGAAAATCATAAAAAAATAATTTAATAATATTTTAAATTTGAAATACATAAAAAAATTCAATAAATACTAAAGATAGTATAATAATTATTTATCTTTATAAAATTGAAAACAAACAATAATAAGTGAAAATAATTTGACAACAATAAGAAAATGTATTGAAAAAACATATTAAAGGGTCACCCTAATAGAGTATTTTTATATTGGTAAAACTAGGTGATAAACTATATAAAATAGTGTAATAAGTAGATTATTGATATTGTGGTGAATGTTTGTTCTCTTTGAGTGTGATTAGACCCTTGTAATAAAATTGTGTGGAGTATTCCCCAAGCTGAACACAGAAGTTGAGATTGGCAATTAGAATCTGAAATAGTTGAAATGGAGGCATAAGCTCTCTCCCAAAATCAAAAGTAATGATGTAAATGTAGCAATAAAGTTGACTATCATTTCCCACTACATCAAAGCAAAAGTGAAAATGTAATTATGCAAAGATGGGGTACAAAGGAACATTTCAACCAGACAAACCCTTTTCATAATTGATGGGGTTAGGGCTTTTCTCATGGCCTTATGTTATGTTATTCCTCATTTCATAGATGCTCACACTTAATCAAATAAATCTACTCTAATCCCAGTGATTAGTGGGGAATGGCTTCTAGAGTTTAACTAAATAATCATTATTAGTTGGAACTTAATCTTCCATAAATGGAAAGCAACGTCATGAATGAAACACTCATGTTTCTGTCATCATCATCGCTTATTGCTTTGACAAGACTAAAGATAACTAAGTTGCTGTTAACTAAAACACATGAAATTTGCATGTGCCTGTGTTTCCAATCACGCTTAATGGGCCAATTTAGCGGGTTAATATGGTCTTCTTAGATTGAAACTTTTGTGAACATTACTAGTTTCAGTTATCCAACAAATCAAGGTGGGAACTCGCTGGCCACGAATTCTATTCCATCATGCTTTGTTTGTACTACTAATACTCCTCCTACTCATGGAAATTTTCTAATTACTTGACTAAGCAAAATATGTTCTTAAGGAACAACCTCAAACTCTTGAAATGTTTTAGCTGCTTAATTTGTAATCATAATAACACACTTCTTCCTTCTGGATTAATCTCCTTGTTTATTACTGGGGTCTGACTTAAGAAAAGACACTTCACTTTTGGCCTATGCTAAATAATAATAGTTTTGTGGGAACTTTGACAGAGACCAAATTGTGCAGAGTAAGCTTAACTTGAGAGTGGTTACAACTATTTCTACAGTTTCATGTTGATTATTTTAATCAAATATCTCCCATTAACAAGCTAGCTCAATTATACCAAGAAAACATGGTTAAGTATCGTGAAATTATGAATTCTAACAACTGCTCTTTCTTGTCAATTAGTTGTCTGTTGTAGGATTAGATGTGGAAATGCTGGTTTTTAGGATAATGCAGAGGCATCTTCATTTTTCAAGGGCAAGTGGATTATGTCTCCTTCTATTTCAAATGCCCATTATGATCATCTAAAAGATCTCTTTATTTATGAAATTTGCTTCTCAAACTTCCCATCAAACTTAGGCGTTTAAGCATTTCAAATCACACATTTTTCTTTTCTTTGATGGCATCGTTTTAAATGATTAAAATCGTTTCTAGTACAAATTGTTATTACAGCCTCACACATGACAAGGCAGGCTTTGCAGAACATATGCAAGTGGCCATCCCTTCTAGGAAATGTTACAAAATAATACTTCCTAAATCCAAATTATACTTCTGCTTTATGTATATGTTCTCAACAAAAGAATACAAAGTCCACACAGACATTTTTCACTGAACCTGTTACAATCATATTGAGTCACTGAAGCAACAGAATACCAATTGAAGTGTCATGGTTACTACCATTTTCTGCACTGCTTGTATTTTGCTTCATGTGTTTTTATTTCTTTAAAAGTTCATTATGCCTTCAAATTTTGCATTTTTGAAGTATTCTTAAGTATTTTACTCTATGGAGGGCATATGTGAGTAATTGCCAGGGCCTTGTTAATGTATGGGAGGGCTCCTAGTAAGGACAAGATTTTTGTTGTTCTGCTTGTTTCCATATTAGTAATCAATGATTTCGTGGACAAATTAGTAGAGAGTTGAATACAATTTTTCTTTTCTTTAAGGAAAAAGAGTGTTATACTTATATATACCTATGTCTTATAGTCCTTTATCTCTCATTTATGGCACTATGCATTGGACCTAAAATAATAAGCTTAACTTTAGGTATGGCCCTACCAAGATTAACATCACTTATTCCCAAATTGACGATAATGCCACACAATTCCTTTCTTATGCAGTCCCCTTTGCTGCAGAATAACTAGGGGACCAGTAGCTGCTATTACTGAAATTCCCATATATATTCAACCATCTCAAAGCAATCCCAGCAAAGCAACTTGTGAGACAAATACACAGCAAAGTGTCCAAGTGATTTTGGATTAGATTTGTCTCAACTACTGTCTGCCTCTGATTATCAAAATGCATAGTTCAAGAAAATTTGACATGCCTATTGGCTCTTACCTTGTGTGACCAGTAATAGCAGTTAGTTTTGAAATTAAAAAATAAAATGAAAAAGTAAAACATATGAACAGTTCTTCCATACAAGCGTGTTTCTTGAACAATTTCATTTTAACAAGAATTAAGGTGCCACCCTAGCTTCTATCCTGGAACCGAATATTTGCCCCTATAGACCAAACGTTTATCATAACAAAACAAGTTATCATTATTTAATGTTAAAACAAGACTGCTTCATTTGTCCCATAAACATAGACATCAATTTTGATTTCACAAAAAAAATGAAAAAAAAAAGATGAAAGGTGGAAGAAGAATAGGACTAGAAAACATCGGTTCAATTATAAGGCTGACCAACTTCATTTTCGTCACTAACAAAATGACCCAATTGATTATTTTGCTGCGAATATCCGAAGGACAACGAAGCCGACATATATTATAGACGTGTATAGACAGCAAGTGTAATGGAGTGTATAAACATTTTACAATGTTGTGAGTTTGACTTCTTGAAACAGCTCATATGGGAAATATAAGATAAGCCTAGAGGTGCATGATGAGGTATGGTCGTGGACTATGGAGATCACAAGCATCTTTCCACAGAGGACTTATTTATAATTCAAATGTCCAATTGGATGGCTGAATTAGGACATGGCTTAGGCCGCGGAAGCTCACAATATGTCAGAACAAATAAACACGCAATCGCAGAAAGATATCAAAACTAATATTACTAATATATAAACTTGTATCATTGAGAGATGAAGGAAGATACCCTTATGGGTTTAGAACGTGTTTGTGAAAAAATGAAGCACTTGAAGACAAGACACTATTTTGGATTCTTGTGTGCCATGAATAACTTGCAGAGAATATTGTACAATTTGTGCCATCTCAGAAGGACAAAGGAAAAGTTTAATTTATTATGTGTACAATGTCATCTAATACTTCTATTCCAAGATATGTAATGTAATTAATTTATTTTTTCTACATAAAAAGAAGTAGGTCACCCTTTCAATCTATCTGCAATATACGTTACTTTAGACACATGCTGCGACCCTTACTGTTGTTAAGTTTTCCTGTTTTGAAATGATTGAAGCGAATGTCTCTGACTTGATTAATTTACTACTTGATGGCCATGTCCTTTTTTTTTATCAACAACTATGTCTGATAATTGCAGGCTAATTCTCTTTGTAGAAATTATTAAAATATGCTTTTCTAATAAAAAAAACTGTTAAAAAATCAATTCAACTTTATTCATTACATATCATTCTGTTAGCACACAGTAACTAGTCCCCTGATTTAACTAACTGGTGTGGTATTATCATTTTTTCTATTAACTTTTGAATTCTCTAGCAGACAAACTCTGTAGAGTGAAAGGCTTGGTTTCGATAATTACCTTTCAGCAAGAACTCAATGACATAGTGAGGAATCCTCCAATCTCCATCCAAGACACGAATTACAATGCCATTTGAAATTGACTTTTTTCTAGCAAAAGTCAGAATACTCATGGGCTTTTTGGACCTGTGATCTCTCTGCTTCACTTTTGTGATTTGTCCCTAGAGAGGGGGAAAGCTAACGTTAGCCAAAATTGCTGAACATCTTTTTGCAAACACAATTGTTTTTTAACTAAACCACAGGTAACTTTTCTGAATGATTTTTTCTGTACACAAACCTGAAATTATGAGACTTTACTCAATAGAAATCAACTGTGCATTACTTAAACTTACTAACTTTTTGGTCAGATTTTTTTATCTTTGTCCTACAATATTTATGCAGTAGCTACCACCTAGACGCTTAATGTCTAGTTTTTTTTTTGTCTCACATTCTGTAATATTTTTGAAGTTGCACAAACCCTTTGTCCAAGCGATTTTTGTTTCATATTTTTCTTACATCTTATTGGTATGTTTCCTTAATTTTTATTAGGCTAAGAGAATAGTTTTGAGTGAAGTATGCATAATATTGTTTGATGAGTTGCAGGTGGTAATGAGAATTGTGTCATCTGAATTTGACAATACATGGTTACATGGTTAATGATACACAGATGCAGACATAGTAACACAGAAAATTTGAAGGGTTTACACGTAATGTATGTGAAGTGTAGTCCAATACAAAATACAACCCTATTCTTAAAAAATATCTTGGTAAACATAAATTAATTAGCTTTAATGTCTTTATAAAAAATGGAGGGTTCAATAAGCGAATTAAAGGGACAGTTATATTATTGCGATTGTGGTACTTGTATAGAGTTGTTTGTCTCTATTATTAACTATGGTTATAGTACTCTACATAAAACAACGACGGTTTTAGTATCTTTCCACACAGAAAGAATTTTTATGAAGCTCGAACGTTGGAATTGAAGAAATTCACATTTAATGAAAAAGAAACTTAATTTTCAAAATGCAAAAATGATGAATCATTTGGATAGTTGGTTGAAGTCCAACAATTTCTATGAGGAGAAATGTGACCTTAACTAGGTGATTTGTGAAAAGTAAATTTGTATTTGTACCCAAATGATGAAACTTTTCCAAAGGATAATGATTTTTCAAAAATGATCCCTAAAAGCTAAAAAGAAGAGAAGGTCAGTTTTGTACCAAAGAGTATCTGGCGGAAAAGTTGGACAAGAAAAGGAAAGGGCTATAGAGTTTTCAAAACTTGAAGTATTATCAGCAATAGGAGCAAAAGAAACTAGAGAAGGTTCTGTTATCGTGAATTTAATGCAGTATGCTTTGTTTGCTTACCTTACCCCTCTAAGCCTTTACTTTTCCACGAGAATTTTGCCCTTCTTAATTCTAGTGGTTTATTTGTACTTCATATTACTAATCTTGGACAAGGCTTTGCCTAGGCCATGCCACTCCTTCAAATTCCATTCAAGCTTCTTGCTTTCTTTTCTCTCATCCAACTCATATGGGAATGGAGAAATTTCGTCACACTCCACAACTTTCAAACTCACGAGATAACAACTATATGCTCTAAAGCAGCATGGTACATATTACATAACCACCAAGGTCGGTTAAAAGTGAAAACCGTCCTAGCTACCATTGTAGCAATTATACCCACCAAAATTTGGCATACACCTATCTTTAGGACCAACATAACTTTTCCTATATATACAAATTTCACAACTGTTTTTTTTACGTACCTCTAATTACATCACTCCTTTTCTTAATAGACTAAACAACACTCGCTTTAACCTATTCTGTCTCATCTTTCTTTATCTTTTAGAATAAAAATGAATTATGGTATTAATCAATTACAAACCACAAACTCACCTTGGATAACTAGTTCTAAGTAGTAGTTGATTGAGAGTGTAAAACTCTTCACTGTAAAAGTGCAAACACTAGTTTCTGGTAACAAAAACCTGAAAAGAAAAAGTGTGACCAATGGCCTTGTGGTGGGACATTCACATAAATAAGTCAAAGCATATGATCCTCTTTTGTGGCATCTCATCCGTTGGATGGAAGAGAGGAGTTGCAGGAGGAGCGTTGGATGAGAGTGTGGGACCGAAACAATTATGTGGAATGTCTCGTGAAGAAAAGAGATGAAGCTAGTTCTGGAAGGTCAGATATATAAATTCAAAACGACAGTGTCCAATCACCCTTCTTATTATAACCCTCCTTCTATATATTCGAATCTCTATGCAAGTTGCAAAATTCTTAAGCTCCAACGCTTCCCATTAATTCATATCAAAGCTCCTGTGTCCTTCTTAACCATCCACGTAGGTTCTGACACAAGACTTTGCCGCTTTTAACAAACATTTCAAATCGCTTAAGCCAGGCATAGTGCACATGGGGAGACACTCTTGCTGCTACAAACAGAAGCTTCGTAAAGGCCTCTGGTCTCCAGAGGAAGATGAGAAGCTTTTGAATTACATCACCAAACATGGCCATGGATGTTGGAGCTCAGTTCCAAAACTAGCTGGTACCACTACTGTGCAACACATAATCTTGATTCACTTTATCAATATTGCAGCATGTGCACAACACAATAACTCATTTAATTAACTAATTAACCTTCCTTCTCTCTAACTTTTTGCGTTTCTATCTGATGCCTATATGTCAGGCCTTCAGAGGTGTGGCAAGAGCTGCAGATTAAGGTGGATTAATTACCTTAGGCCAGATTTGAAGAGAGGGGCGTTCTCACAGCAAGAAGAGAACTCCATAATTGAACTTCATGCAGTCCTTGGCAACAGGTATACTGTTATGTTTTCCAAGTTGTTGCTATTTTTGGTTTTTGGTCATGTAGATTGTTGTCACTACAAGAATTATTGGTGGACCAATTTCTAGAGGCTGTCGGTAATACATGTTTTTTTTTTCATGGTTTTTATGTATGGAATTGTATGTGTTTAGAACTTTTGATGGGTGTATCAGGTGGTCGCAGATCGCAGCTCAGTTACCAGGAAGAACTGATAATGAGATAAAGAATCTATGGAATTCCTGTCTGAAGAAGAAGCTTAGGCAAAGAGGCATTGACCCAAACACACACCAGCCCCTCTATGAGGTTGAGAATGACAAGGACAAGCCTCTTACAGCTGACAGAAGCAACCAGAAAGCCTCCAATGAGGTGAGTGTTGTTGAGCCACCAAAACAAAAGCCAATAACTACTACTACTACTACTTCTATGCCTATGGATAGATATCCCCTTGAAGTTTCTCCTACCTCAAAGATCAGCAGTGGCAACAACAACAGCAACAGCACCCTAGACAGGTTTGGCACCTGTCATGACAACAACAGCTCCATCACTAGTTCTGATATGATGGGAATGGGATATTTCCCTTTCCAGCACCTGAACTATGGACCAAACATGGGACTCACTACTGCCACCACCAACAACACCCCGCTTTGTTTCATTCCTAGTTCCACTTCTTCCCAAATGATGTCAGAGCTGAATTCCACCATGCTCCATTCTGTGTTCTCAACACATGTAAAGCCCACTGTTAGCCTCCAGTCTAATAACAACAACCCTTCATCCATATTCTCTGACGGGGTTCAGAACTGGGAAGGAAGTACCTTCAGTAATACCAACAACAACAACAATGCAAGCAAAAGCAATGGGAGCAGTAGCTGCAGCATCCAATTACAAAGCAGCACTAACTTCCTTGATCATGGCAGCACAATAACATGGGGGCTGCAGGCAGAATCTGCCACCAAGGCAGATAATAAAGATGCTCATTCTTCTCATGTGGTACCCTTGCAGTCAGAACAAGAAGACATCAAATGGTCTGAGTATCTGAACAACACCCCTTTTTTCCTGGGAACCACAGTGCAGCAGCATCAAACCACTCACTCTCTCTACAGTGATGAGGTGAAGCCAGAAACAGCCTTCATAGCAGACGAATCAAGTACCAGTTGGCACCACAGCCAGCATTTTCAACCCTCGGATATATATAGCAAAGATCTTCAGAGATTTTCAGTGGCCTTTGGACAAACCCTGTAAGCCTGCAGGCAATGGTTGTACTTAACACGTGGAAACCTCAACCAAAGAGAGGAGCAAGATGCCGACATTTCCAATGTGAAGTAGGTCAGAAATTTGTCGTGAGTTCTGACCGCAGGTGTGTGCTGTAAATTTTTCTTTTGATATTGTAAATGTGTCCGATTTATACCAAAAAAAAAACACCTCAGCAATCAGCATTATGTTACAGTATAACTAATATTTGTGATTTATTCAAGCTTCTTCTTCTTCTTCTTCTTCTCATCACTTTGTTCATTAAACACAGAATAAGGCTTGCGCCATAGAGATCTTCATTCCTTATACAGCATTCATATGGATCTACATACAATTTATCATAACAGTGAGCATTATTTTTTTGAATTAAGTTATTGTTTTGTTGGTATATTGTGTAATAGTTACCATTAAGGTGATGGAGCGTGCGTGTGACACAATATTGTTTGAAATCTAGTATGATGATCTTTTGTATGTCCGTGATTTGCTACTACACAGTCAGCTTTTCACTTGATCCTTTTCCAATTGAGAATCCAGTGAAGTTATTTTCTTTTGTGTCGTGGTACCGTTTTTTCTTTATTGGGTGTCTATCACTGTCTCATACAGATAAAAGGGTGTTTACACTTTTTGGACAAACCTTAGCTCCATTCCCTTTCACCTTAATGAGTGAAGATAAGAAAATTGTAGACTAGTAGTACTACTACTACTCTATACTCTAGTCTTCCCTTCATCTACGTCTTTCCAATCTACGCAATCCAAAACTGTTGACGGTTTTAATTCCCAACTCAACATTCTACCCTCTGCAGAGTATGCAGAGTATGCAGAGTACAAAAAAATATGCCAAAACCAAACCACACACCAAGCAAATTTATGGCACCACACCGACTAATTCACTTTAATAAAGACCCATCACAACTTCTTTATCGTCTTTTCTCCACTGTTAATGTTATACTAAGGACGCGGCGCAACACAAAAGATTAAATTCATGGGATAATAATGTTACATTTCTCACTTTTTAATTTCTTTCTTCACTCTTTATTATTCTTTTTAATCTACAATAATTAATAAACAAAAAAACTTTTTGCACATATTTTTTATTATTTTTTCTTTAAAATTATGATAATTACTTTCATTTATTAAAATAAATAATAAATCTATACAATTAATAAAGAAATACTCTTTAATAATACCAAGTATAAAAAGTATCTGTTTCTTAGTTTTTCCGTGACAATAAGGTTATTTGACGCAAAAAATATTTATTTGTAAATTTTGTTTTAAAATGAATTTTCTAGAAAATATTATTGATTTTTAAAAATGTATTTTATTAAATAGAATTATTTAAGTGTTCAATATGTAGAAAATTGGATCCGTAAAATACATATATTAATAATGTAGTTTCATGCTTATTTATTATATTTATATTGATGTTATTTATCTTAAAATATATTGTAAAATCTGTTTTAATTATATACATGCCCTTTCTAAATTTTATATTTTAACTATATGTATGATATTTATATTAATGTATTATAACCTAACTAGGTCTTGTCTAATATAGTGGAGGTTTTGAGTAACATGGAGTTGAAATTAGGGATTGTGTTGAAATTATGCATAAGATATGAACAATAATAAAACATTCTTAAAATGTTTCATGAATATCCCTTGTGAATCAAATTAATTAAGCAACATAATACCTCTCAACACACTTTGGTTGGTAGGTCAACCAGTTACAGCATGGTCCAAGTGCTTTGCCATCTTTGACAAAAGAAAATAAGGGAAAATTTTATTTTAACAAATATTGTTTTAATTTAATGGTTTTTAAAATGAAACAATACAATAATATATTAATATAAATTTAATATCGTGATACACTTTGTTATAAATATTATATAACTCTTAATTTTAAAATTAAATTCCATTCTTTCTTTCAAAATTTTACTTCCAATTTTTGTAAGAAATTTAATAGCTTGAAATTAAGAAGAAAATTACAACCCTTTCTGTCCAAGTTAAATTTTAGTTTTTTTAATTTATGAATTAAAAAAAAACACAACTCTAGTTGGATAATGCTTGCTTGTATTGTATAACATTTTTTATGTCATAAATAAATAAATATCTTTTAATTTTTACTCTTAAAATATTGTTTCCAAATTTTAACTTTTAATTGTTAAACTTTGTTTCGATTTTAATTACACTGAAATCAAAATCATAAGTAAACTCTTTTTGTTAAACTTTGATTATTTTGGAAGAAACACGATTTTGTATAATGTTTTAAGTTTTATTTTCCTAAACGAAAGACTATTAAAAGAATATTTTCTTTTGAACTCAATTAAAAAAAATTATGATTATTAAAAATATCAATAATATTATTTAAATTTATTTATCTTAATTAAAAAATGCTTTTTCTAAAATACTTCTCGTTTAAACTTTTTATCGTAGGAGTAAATAAAAATGAGTTACTGAAAAATATATTCATAATTTGAAGAGTCTTCAAGAAATACCATTAATAAATAAGTGAAATTAATTACATTTTTATACTTAAATTTATCATACACAAAACTAGTTTTTTAATAAAATAAAATTTTAAACATATGTAAAGTAAGTGTTGTTTCCTAAGTCAGGTACTTGAAGGTTGATCTATGAAGAGACTGTAATTTTTTTATAAATTTTGCGTAATTTTTATTGGAGATAATAATTGTTTATTGTGACTAGTATTTTCGTAAAATATATTTAAAGAATTATATATTAAAGTTTTGAAACTTAAAATCAGTGATTATGAAAATAAATTTATTGGATGTAGAAATTTGAAGTTGTGACGATAGGATTCTGCATGAACGGGTCCCACACTCGCATGACACAGTATGAGTGACACACAAAAATTAATATTAATAATAATATCTTAAAAGAATAAATAAGTGTCAAAATCTCATTTAAACTCAAATATTGTGGATTTATGTTTGAATTTCACTTAAAAAATTAAGTTATATTATCATACTTAGAAATGATATATTGATAATAAGGAGGAACCCTAATAAGAAAAATAAATAAATTTTATTTCTTAAATTATACGTATAAACCATGCAAGAACGTATGTGGTTATTAAACAAACTGAAAACTAACATATATATATATATATATATATATATATATATATAT
>Ga0123341_1005709_pt1 | contig 11141 bp, 4 predicted proteins | sample Turbeapinknodule_FD_89959 | JGI IMG/M metagenome (GOLD analysis project Ga0123341, IMG submission 89959) | Root nodule microbial communities of legume samples collected from Mexico - Turtle bean Mexico pink nodule | ecosystem: Host-associated > Plants > Roots > Nodule | place: Mexico: Nepantla... | reverse complement strand
GTCCGCTTTTGCGTGGGCCAAGCCCACGCAAAATCTGATATTTTTTAAATATATATTTTTATCATTTTCGTCGGCCAGACCGACGCATAAGCGAAATAAAAATTATACGTCGGATCTGCCCACGCAAAAGCTGCCGCATATGCGTCCATTTTACGTCTACCCAGCTTCTGCATGTTGTGTCCGTTTTGCGTGGGCTTGGCCCACGCAAGATGCGTCCAACTTTCTGGCCCACGCTAGTTTTCATTTGCTTCCAGGCTTTTTTCGTGGGATGTGGAACGGACGATAATTCGACGCATAAGCGTCCGTTTTTTAGCTTTTACGTCTGCTTTTTGGCCCATGCAAAATGACTTATTTCTTGTAGTGTTATATTTTTATATGAAACAAAATGATTTTTTTATTATACTTTGATTTATTTTTAATGATCCATGATGCAAATACTTTCAAATCAATTTCTTAAATATATTTGGAGTAATTTTTGTTTTTAAAGTTACAAATTCAAACTTTTTATTTTGAGCATCTAACACTAAAAACATATAAAAATATGAAGATATTGCAATTCCAAACTTAACTAACTCAAGTATCAAAAAATATCTTTGAAAAATTATATAAAGGGATTGAAAGTGAAAAACGAAAGCAAAGTTAAACAACAAAAGTTATACTAGTGATCTTGCTAAAAATGCACTTTATTAAATAAATTGTACTAATAAAATATTTTATTATATATATACACTTTTTTAAGATAATACATGTAAACACATGGTTACTATTATAATTTAAAAAATAATATATATATATATATATATATAAAATAACATTATATTTAAATTTTATTATAAAAAAGATCAAAGGTTTGACTACTGCATTTAGCATTTGATGAGTATTGAAACCTAAACAATTATGTATTTTAAAAAGATAAAAAAAATATTAAAAAACCATTATTGAATTTCGTGAAGGTGTTATGAATTAGGGATTGAGGGTAGTTTCTAACGCACCTCCATGCCCATCTTCTTGCATCCCATACTTTAAGAAAAATACTCAAATTACTCATTGACATTTTTCGTTGAATATTTTTTTCTTTAATTCTGGAATGTAAAATCAAAGACTTCTCAGGTTATAGAATCTGGAAGCTAAAACTTGTGTTTCAGATTGTACAATATTTCAGATTATGGATTTACATATTTAGGGATTAAAGTTAAAGTAATGAAGGAAGTGTTGCATCCCCTAAGTGTATTACCAGAACTCTGAAAAGACTACACTGCAACTATAACATCTTTTTTAGAATGTCCCACTTATTCTTAGTGAAGTTGAAAGTTACACCATCTGGGTCAGGGCTTTTGCAACTCCCACAGTCCCAAATAGCTTCCTTAATTTCTTTTTCCTCAAAAGGGGCAATCAGAAAACAATTATTCGATTTCAGTATCCTATGAAATTCATTATTGTCCAACCTTACCCCTATTTATGTAAAAAAATTGGACTTCATCCTTAACCATAAGTGGTTCTTCAATCCAATTGCCCAAACTATGAACTCCACTAATTTTGTTTTTTAATCTCCTCCATCTAATTATGGCATGAAAGTACATATAATTAGAATCCCCATGTTTAAACCATTGTAACCCAATTTTTTATTTTTTTTTAAATAAGGATTTGTTTCTCATACTTATAATGTTTAGTTGGCTCAAAATCTCCCTATGTTCCTTATTCATGTTATCATTAAGGTTGATATTGTTGGACATCTCAAGGATCCAACTATGGTGTTTAATGAAACTATGATTGAAGACTTGATGCCTTATGTGTCTAGGTAGTTTAGTTTTTATTTTGTATGTCTTGATTTATCTTTTACCTTTTGGAATGATGATGAATCCAAGAACAAACATTTTTCAACTGGTTAAAAAGTTTTTCAACTGGTTTTAATTTTGTTTTCTGGAAAGTTACAGTTTTTCAATATGTTATCTTTTAAATCAATTGATTGAAAATACTAAGAAGTTTTTAGATCACTACAAAAAAACGTGTATGTGGTGGCGGTTATTTTTGTATAACTTGGCGTTTATAACCGCCACATTTTACATCTATGGTGGTACCGCGTAACGCCAGCATTCTTGCCGCCACAAAGTTTAATGTGGCAGTCAAGTGAGAACCGTTGTAGTAGACGCCATATAATGCATTGTATAATGTGACGGTTTTAAGCATGTAATTTACGTTAGTTTATGTAATATGTTTTATATACTGAAAACAATAATTTAATATATAACATAAAAAATGTTTTCAGTTTGAGTACATTTGAGAAAAACCAAGGACATGTTGTATTTCTGTAATTGTTGGGGCCAAGATAGGGTTTATTGGTGTGTATCACTACACTAGACAAGTTCTTTTGTCATATTATGATTTTAATTATACTTATTAACATTATTATTAATATTAATATTATTAATATTATTATATGTTATTTTTTAATAAAATTTTAAATAAGTTACATTCAGATTATATCCGTATGTAACAGTCTTCTTTAACTCCGGAGTTCCCTCCAACCTCCATATTTCGAATCTAGAACTTCTTTCCACAAACCCGTATTTTCAAAACCTAATTGCTAAATTCACTTTCCCAACAAGGCAATTTTAAAACGCCTTAAATCTATCATATCAAGCCCTCCCTCCTCTTTTGACTCATAAACCTTTTTCCATGAAGCCCACACTGTTTTCTTGCCTTCTGATCCCCATCCCCATAAAAAGTTTCTCTGCAACCTTACTATTTCCTTCATCACCATAACCGAAATTTTATACAAAGACAAGAAAAATAGAGGAAAAGCGGACAACACCGATTTAATCAAGCAAAGTATACCTGCCATAAAGATAAACTTACCTTTACATTTGCTTAACCTTCTTCTCACTTTTTCCACCACCTTTTTCTAGAACTTATTTCTTTGGTGACATCCACCTACCGGCAATCCCAAGTATCTGCATCCTACCCCTCCGACTTTGCTCTTCTGAAAATTGACCTGTAGGCCAGAGGCTATTTCAAAGGAATTTAGAATGACCTTGATAACGAAGACACTTTGTGCTTTCGTCTTGCAAAAAAACGTGTCATCCGCATACTGAAGCATATTAACCTTTATGGACCAGCCTCCGATCTCCACACTTTCTAACAAATCTTTCTCGACCGCCTCGCTTATAACTCCAACTAACCTTCTACCACAATAAAAAAAAAAAGAAATGGTGCTAGGAGGTCTCCTTGTCTCAACCCCTTCCTTGATTTAAACTCCTTAGTATGACTCCTGTTTACTGACACGGAAACCGATAAAGACAAAAGACAAGCTCTTATCCAATCAATCTACTTACCACATAAATCTAACCTCTCCTGTATCCAATATGTAGTAAATAAACTTTCAAACAACTAAGTTGTATGCCTTCTTATAGTCAACCATAAAAAATACACAACTACTCTTTTTCCTCTTCACTTCTTCAATCACTTCATTTACTACTAATACACTATCCTAAATCTGTCTACCTCCATGAACATGTATTGTCTATATTCTATAAACTTAAGCAACACTTTCTTCATCATCGGAATATGATCTACATATTTAAATTATTTTATTTGAAGACGGTTATAACTCATTTCAAAGTCATGACATATCCATTCAACTAGCCATTTTTTTTTATAAATAAAAAGGTATGCAAAGACATTCTAAAAAGACTGTGATGTCAATCATGTTTGCATTCCATCCATTATCAATCATATGAAGCCCACTACAATACCATTAAATAAGATTAAAGATTTAAAATAATGGGGCTTTCAATCACAAGCCTGGAAAATTACATCGTAAAAATAATAAAAATCAGAGAAAAAAGTACAGAAATGTAAGAAAGATAAATTTGTTTATTTGATTAATTATGTACACGTATTTTCTGTCAAATGTAAACAACCCCTTGCTCTTGTATTAAAATAAAAGGTTTACAAATGTTCATTCATGGGAAGATGAGAAGGTATAATCAGGACCAGAACCAGAAGTGACAAAACAAATGATGAATAGCGCTACTTAGTCTGCTGAAAAGACAAATTCCTCATGAGCTTTTTACGTTCTGAGTTCATGGGAAAGGGAATTTATAATGAGTGTTTTCTGTATGTGGTGACACAGCCTTCATGATTTCTATATAATATTTTCTCGTTTTCCATTTCTAGTGTTTGGTGATCCTTCTGAGGAGGCTTGAAACTACGTGAAAAGAGTTGCAGACCCAGACTCCAACGGTTGAATTATTATCTCAGGCCAAATATCAAGAGAAGAAACATTAACTTCTTTTATGATTTGATGAATCCTACCTAGTTCAAGTTTCATAAAGATATCATGGCTTATTCTTTTTTTGTTTCGGCCATCTTGCACTCTCACGACAATGGCAACAGCTTTCACAGCAAAACACGTAAAATCACTTATCACCACTCTGCATTATGAACTGCACACGCATATACGTACAGAGCTGTAATCATCGCTTACCGCACCTGTTTTTTTTTCTTTCCTTTTTTACCACTACTAATAATTTTTCAGAACAAAATCTACTAATATAATATGATTTGAAAACTAAAACCCAAGTCTGGTCGTAAAATAAAAGGTATCAGTCATCGTTACATAATATATACGTGTTGTTGTTCTAAAGAAATCCCCCACTATCATGGTTCAAGTGCAAGAACTTTGAAGCGTAGGTGTTTCGTAAGAAAAGTTATTCTTTGTTTAATAATTCTCTATGGTTTATGACCTTTCTGGCATAGAATCACGTTTTAGGGGCCAACTAATTGCTTTTGATTTAGAATGAGGATGACCTAACTAAAACGAGAATATGTTTTGTCGAAAAGATTGAAGGGAATAAGAAAGGCGTTAAAAGATGAGCTTTGATGAAGCTGATTGGAAATTGCTTTTGAAGCTTTGCTCCACTTATCGGGGACACCAAGTGAATGCAGCCATGCAGTGTTGGCGACTTCTGACCTGAGGTAATGTTTTATAGTCCACAACATTATTCATCCACGTTTTTATTATCAACATTCCTCCTGATTTTTCCGTACTTATACTAACATATTTCACAAGTACACAAAGTAACATTTATAATATATACACGGGTTATAGAAACAGATGATAAAAAATGACCCTCTTTTAGATGCATTATTGATTATTATGTAGAACTAAGTAGTGGAAGAGAGATAAATTTTGAGTGTATATTGGTAAAGTGAATCACTAAAGTGAGGTCACTGAAGAAAGTGGGACCGAAGTGGAAATGACAACCTCGGAGTTTGGGTCTTGGACTGTCCGCGGAGGCACCACGAGGCTGGCTACCAAGATCTTCTCCCCTTGTGTGACTCTTCTTTTTTCTGTCTTCTTCCTTTTACATACCAAACAAATACTACTTCACAGGATGACCTGTGATTATGTCACTGAAAACAAATTTTTCATATTTGCTTCAGGAAGGCAGACCAAACATGTTTTCAGTTTCCGATCATGTGTTCAAACGTGTCATTAAATTTCTTAAACTTAATCATTTACAAATGATGTACATTTACTAATCTCTTATTAAAATAAATTTTGTATTACTAAAATGTCAGAAATATCTTTCTTTCTTAAACTTTCTAAACTGCTACTGGATTGATGATGTCCTGGGGTATCTGATTTCCGATCAATATGGATGGTATATTTGTAAAAAAAGTACTTCAATGTCATATTTAAGTCAGAATTTGATACGAAGTAGGTTAGTATAATAAATATATTTTTATTTTAATTGGTGTTTTTATTTATAAGATTGTGATACTTTTAAAACTATAACAAAATAAAGTAGATTATCAGACTAATTTTTATATTTTATAAAAAAATTTGTATATTATTATATTAATTATTTTGTGTCAAAGGATATCTATGAAACATTACATTATTTAAAATTTATTCTGATAAATAATCTTGATTGAGATCTCTTCAAAATCGTACTATACAAATTTAAACTTTTATTTGATTACTACCAGAAATTGACTTCATATAAAAACCTACTCTTTTTTTAGTACATATCAAGTCCCTGCAATCTTCTACTCTTTATGTTTGTCTCAAGTACTATTTGATATACGAATTTAAATAAAACGGGACTGAATACACTTTTATGTAATTAGTATCTGATCTATGAGAACAGAAATGGAAAGAAAAACGTGAAAAACCATGTCCCTTCAGTGTGACGAAGCACACCAAGGGTATGCGTGCGTCAGTAAACAAGGACATATAAGGTCGACAATAGTTGTCAAGAGTTTTCAAACTGATGTGGACATGCGTCAAAGATAGGGTCTACGTTATGTTATTGTATCTGTGACTTTTCATTATTATATGGGACGAACATGTTGGGACTACATTAAATTGGACATGTGATGGAAAATATTTTAGTTTGATTTTATATGGATTGTATTTTGTTTTTGTCTCAAGCTCTAGAGGGTAAGAAATCATTTTATTGAGCTATAGAACATGAAGAGGTGATTCTCACATAATATTCTATTATTAAATAGAAAAATATTTAACACTTCGATTAATAAGAGATATATAAATTATGATGATAATGCAAAAGAAAGTGTAAGTTTAGATATCACTCACTTTTATAAAGATATTCTTATATATAAAATTTAGCCTCCAAATAATATGAAAGATGAAATTAAATTAATAAAGATTATGTTTCGTTTTATTGAGAGATATATGTTTATGGTATAATATATTATAATATATTCTTAGTGATGTGTATATGAATTATTTTTTTTAATCAGTAAGAAAAAATAAATTAATGTAAACCAGTTCATGAATGGTTCAATCCTTATAAAAATCTAAAATGAAAAAGTTAACTTCTCCCTAACACAATCAACAAACCCTCCTCCAAAGATAAACAAAGCTCGTGAACACAACAAAGGAACAAACTAACTTTGTAAAATCCATCAAATAACTAACCTCATACAAACCAAAATGATCACGAAACCAATCAGAATAAGAGAAAAAAAAATGAAGATATCTTGGATGAGACCCACTACCAAACCTTTAACTGAACAATAGTAAAAATTTCTGAAACATCAACCACACCACCTTTAAAAATTACTTTGCTCTTGTGCTTCCAAATCTCACTTACTACAGCAATCCATAACGCTCCCCAAACATCATTAACAGATTCAGATGCTCTACCCAACTTAGATTGTAAAAAATGATAACAAGAGTCATTGTGATCCATAGACACCACACCTAGCCAAACATAACATTGTCTCCAAATGAGCCAAATATGCATTTAAAAAATAAATGACGACTTGTCTTCTCTTCCACCCCACACAAACTATTTTCGACCACAACCCCACGCTTTTACAAATTGGCCTTGGTAACAATCTTATTAGACAACACCCTTCAAGCAATGACTTGAGCTGAGGACAAAGATTTGCACCTCCAAAACTTGTCGTACAAATACTTATGTTCCCCCTCTGAATCCTTCCTTAAAAAAACATAGGCAGAATTAACCAAATACCTTAAGAGCTCCCCATCCTTCCACACCCAGCTATCCTCAAAACCCACGTCAAGCCTCAACCCTTGAATTTCCTTCAAAAAAAGACTCTCCAACTGCTTTTCCCATTCAAAAAGCCTCATTCTCCAAGCCACATGTCACCCCCAACCACCATTAACCCAAGACCCATACTCAACCAACTTGAAATCACCTGAATGCGTATATAAATTGGTGACTGATAACTATCTAGAACCAAGTATCTCAATATATATTTTAGATGATTTGGGGAAAAACATACAATCAAAAATTATTTGTTTAAAAAAATATTGGACAATTCAGTACTATAATTTCTCTATACTAGTTGATGGATAATTGATTAAAAAATATATGTGATTACACTTTTATATGTCATTTACGTAAATTTTACATGGATTTATATGGAAAAAAATGTTATTTTACCTTTTCAAACTTGTCTTTTTAAATTATTGTGACTTCTTTTTCATTACAAGTTTTATTTTTATTGTCTTACAAGAAATTGGAAAATACTCCATAGTCGCACGGGATGAGCTTCTCCTCTCATCCCGAAAGTGAGAACACGTACAAAATAGTTTGATGCCAAAATCAATAACCTTAACTTATTCCAACTTATTGGAATAGTAGTATAAGCATAAATATAAATTAAATTTGATGGCCCTCTTTGAAAAATTATTTCACTAAGAATAATATATAACTTAGTATAAGAAAAATATCAGATTTGATATCCAAATTTTTTGTATACCATTTACTCACCAAAGTCATAGCATGTGGGAGAACTGAAATTAATGGTGTTCTTTAAATTTAAAAAATTATATATATATATATATATATACTAAAACTGTTTGAACTGGATGTCGAGCGAGTTGACTTCTTTGTGAAGAGTTGTTAAGCTTTGTAGATAAAGATGGGGTGGTGATCCACCTACAAAATACTCTCTAACGCTCAAGTCAATAAGAATTTTAGAAAAAATATAATAGTATTTAAGTGATTAAAAAAGGTTGAGTATGAGTACTCCCTCGATAAATAAGCTATATTTATAGCCTTTTGAAATATCGATTAAATGGTTACTGGGGCTTATCAATACGTTATCAAATATTTGGTTGATTTCTATTGTAACATAATTCCATTTTCAAATAATTCTAAGTTATTCAGATTTGTATAGGTGACTTCCAGATTGTAGAATTTGGAATACAAAGTTTGCTTTTGAATTCTAAAATTCGAAAGTCATTTTCTGGATTCATAAATGACTTCCAAATTTTAGAATTTGAAATACAAAGTTGGCTTCCAAATTCTACAATTCAGAAGTCATTTATGAATCCATAAAATGGCTTCCGAATTGTAGAATTTGGATTATTGTCTACATTAGAACGAAGAAGATTATGGAGGGTGCAAGGACTTAGGCTTATTTTTTAATTTCATTAAGGGTAAATTTGATTTGTCACCAAAAGTATGGAGGTGCAAGAAGAATGTACAAAGGTGCAGGAAGAAAACACCATATTATTATTATTATTATTATTTTACACTGAGTAGTACACAAACCCCACAAGCTAGGAAACTTGGTTTTAGGGTAGCCAGACTTTTATTCTAAACTTTAAACTTTGGTAATGTTTTTTGGCCGAGCTTTGAAAAATGGGTCGTATTTTCACGACTAGCCTTAGACCAGACTTTGCGACCCTTCATATAGCTCGAAGGTCCAAGTTTATCTAGCTCGATGGTCCAAGCTTATCCAACTTGATGATCCGAACTCAGTATAATTAAAGTATAATTAAAACAATAATTATTATTATTATTAAGAAATGGTAATTAAAATAGTAATAATTGTAAAATAGTATGAAACACCATGAAAATTAATGATGAATTTTTATACCTAATGATGAGTTCTTATGGTTATGTCAATTAGGTGGTTGATGTTTCACCACAACCCTGCCACATTGGCTTAGGATGACATGTTGCCCTAAAACATTACAATGCTTAAAAATTATGTTTCACGCTTTAAGACCCAACCCTACACAAGAAAGTGAAATGTCGCTAGGCATTTGTAAAAGTTACGATATTCTTATTTCTTACACTATTCTTCTTGCTTCTTCTGATACTTGCTCGAGCATTTCATTCATCTTTCCTCTTTACTTCCATTTTCTTCTATTCTCTCTAGATATGTTCCTTTAATGGCTTATTCTTTGCCTTTGTTTTCTCACTTTGATTCCTCCAATAGTAATAGCCCTATGGTAAGAAGAGAGGTTACTTCTATCGAAGATGACTCTTCAATGACATACAAACTTGTTTTCCATTTAAGAGGACTTCTTGGAGGAAGTTGTTCCTCCCAAATAACTGGGTTTTTATAAAATTCTTTCAAATACTATGCCATCATCTCCATATTAGGCCTACCATAAATGATTTTAAGTATTTTTACTTTGAAATGCAATTCTAAGGTCAGTTGAGTTTCATTGAACGAAGCTCAACATGGTTCTCTATTTACCATTTACGCCTCTTCCTTCGAAAAGTTAATTTTTTTTTTTTTAAATGCTCGTTGCAAGACAACCAAAAGCCCATTTTCTCTTATCCAAATTTTACACCTAAATTTCCCTTATATTGGCAACGGCCGAACAAGTTCAAGTCTACAGTCGAGTACCTCATTTCTTATAAAAAGATGATGAGCATATAAAGAATTAAAAACCTCCATCGCCCTATTAGTAATAAAGGCCTCCTCATCGTGCCTCTCGTGGAGGATTCTCGTGCGTTGGTCATGGGTAAGTGATAAGTGCAAAATTGCCGTAATATTTCATATTAAAATATAAGCACTTATGAGTATTAATTGCTAAAATAAGTATAAAATAACCCCTAATTTATGAATTTATAAATTTTACATATTTTTTCTGATTGAAGCCCTTGGCAACCAATTTGGTTGTGCACCTTTGAAAGCTTCCATCATCATTAAATATTTTTAAAAAAAATCCATTTACAACCTATCACAGTTCACTACAAAAAATGTATATTGTGGCGGTTATTTTCGTATAAACTGGCGCTTATAACCGCGTACGCTTGTGGCGGTTTCCCAAACCGCCATAGAAATGGCCGCCACAAATTTTAATGTGATGGTTTTACACTATCCGCCGCAACACCCACCACTTTAAACATAGTGTAAGTAGTGATGGTTTTTATATGTGAGTAGTGTCAGTTATAACTGTCGCAATTTACATTCATTGAAGAAGATTCTGACGCCATAATTATACGTAAGTAGTGTCAATATAACTGTCGCAATTTACATTCATTTAAGAAGATTCTGACGCCATAATATAAGTAAGTAGTGTCAGTTATAACTGTCGCAATTTACATTCATTAAAGAAGATTCTGCCACCATAATATACGTAAGTAGTGGTGTTTTAACTGACGTAATTTTAATTCTGAATAAATAAAAATTTAACCACCACTTTTTTCATAATAAAATAAAATAATGTATAAAGTTATAATCATCCATTCATTTCATTGAAAATTAAAGAAAAAATAATAATGTTCAAAAGTTTATATGTAATTGAAAATTAAAACACATAAAAAGTTCATACATCCCTAATCAAGTTTAAAATTACAACACATAATTGTTCAAAAGTTCATACATCCCTAATC
>Ga0123341_1005705_pt1 | contig 11145 bp, 5 predicted proteins | sample Turbeapinknodule_FD_89959 | JGI IMG/M metagenome (GOLD analysis project Ga0123341, IMG submission 89959) | Root nodule microbial communities of legume samples collected from Mexico - Turtle bean Mexico pink nodule | ecosystem: Host-associated > Plants > Roots > Nodule | place: Mexico: Nepantla... | reverse complement strand
TTTAAAAATATTGATGTGTCTTTCTTTTATATGTGTAAATGCAATGTAGATTAATGCACAAAGCATACCCTAGCTGCCCCTTGCTTCTTCCCTTCCAAACCCTCATCGCACTCTCCACTCCCCCGACGACCACCTCCTTGCCGCCGCGCTCCGCCTGAAACCTCCAGGCGCAGGTACGGTTTTCTTGTGTTAACCTGTTTGCAGTTTCCGCTCCAATCCTAACAAAATTATGGTTTTCAATTCCTAAATAAGTTTATGTTTGGGGTTTCGTTGTTCGTTCTCTCTCTTTTTAAACTTTAAGGGTGTGTTTGGATTGGGGAGGGGATTTGAGGGAGTGGATGTGCGGGGATTTGAGAGGATGTGTAAGTTGTTTTGATTGAGTGATGTTATAATGGATCTGAGACTATGGTTTATTGAAGTTTGTGAGTGAGGTGATAGTTTGAAAGGAATTTGCATTTTTTTAGTTTCTGCTTATCTTTATCTTTTTACTTGGAATAATCTGCAACCTTCTGCAAATCTGTGGTTGACAACTATTTTCCAGAAGTCGTCGAACATTGATTTACATAAGTTTTGTGGTATACTGGATGTGATAAACATTAAATCATTTAATCTGGATTAAGAAGATTGTGGTTCTTCTCTGTCATGATTCGTGAATTGTTTTATTTATATGTATTATGCAGTGTTTTTTATACCACCATTGGGTACTCTAATATCCAATTTATGGTCCAGGCAGGTGCTTGATATGAAGGTGATGAAGAAGAAGAAATCAGACGCGGAAAGCCAGCATGACGACTACAATGAATTTAAGAGCGATGAAGATAAAGATGATACTCAATACAAAAAGGAGAAGAAGGAGAGGAGGAAGAAAAAAATGAGTGAAGAAGGCAAAAGTAAGGAGTATAATGAATTTGAAAGCAATGAAGGTGAAGATGATGCCCAAAGTAAGAAGAGGAAGAAGAAAAAACTGAGTACAGAAAGCAAAAGTAAGGAGTATAAAGTCCTTGAAAGGAATGAAGGTGAAGGTGATGTAGAAGGTAAGAAGGGGAAGTTGAAAAAACTGAGTGAAGAAGGCAAAAGTAAGAAGTATAATGAATTTGAAAGCAATGAAGGTGAAGATGATGCCCTAGGTAAGAAGAGGAAGAAGAAAAATCTGAGTACTGAAAGCAAAAGTAAGGAGTTTAAAGTCCTTGAAAGGAATGAAGGTGAAGGTGAAGGTGAAGGTGATGTAGAAGGTAAGAAGAGGAAGTTGGAAAAACTGAGTGAAGAAGGCAAAAGTAAGGAGTATAACGAGTTTGAAAACAATGATGGTGAAGATGATGCCCAGGGTAGGAAGAGGAAGAAGAAAAAATTTAAAGAAAGCAAAAGTGAGGAGTATAATGTCTTTGAAAGAAACGAAGGGGAAGGTGATGTCAAAGGTAAGAAGACGAAGAAAAAAAAACTAAGTGAAGAAGGCAAAAGTAAGGAGTATAATGAATTTGAAAACAATGAAGTTGAAGATGATGCCCAAGGTAAGAAGAAAAAATTGAGTAAAGAAAGCACAAGTGAGGAGTATAATGTCTTTGAAAGGAATGGAGGTGAAGATTATATCGAAGGTAAGAAGAGGAAGAAGAAAAAACTGAGTGAAGAAGGCAAAAGTATGGAGTATAATGAGTTTCAAAACAACGAAGGTGAAGATGATGCCAAAGGTAAGAAAACGAAGAAAAAAAAACCAGGTGAAGAAGGCAAAAGCAAGGAGTATAATGAATTTGAAAAGAATGAAGTTGAAGATGATGCCCAAGGTAAGAAGAAAAAATTGAGTAAAGAAAGCACAAGTGAGAAGTATAATGTCTTTGAAAGGAATGAAGGTGAAGATGATGTTGAAGGTAAGAAGAGTAAGAAGAAAAAAAAGAGTGACGACAGCAAAAGCAAGGACAAAAAGATGATGGCAAGGAAGAAAGCCAAGGCAGGTAATGATGGCTCTCTTAATCCTTCACCCAGTGGATTATCCAAACGCAAACGGGTAACTTTTTCTGATGAAGTGGAGGTTTGTTGTGATGGTTTAGTCCGTGGGAAACGGTTTACACTCGAAGAAGATGAGATGATTAAACAGTCTGTTTTTAATTATATAGAGTCTCATGATCTGGGAGATGAAGGCCTAGATATGGTTCTCCATTGTGGCATTCATCCGGAAGTTAGAGGTTGTTGGAAGGAAATTGCAGCTGCCTTACCTCACAGGCCACTTGCTAGTGTGTATACTCGTGCTCATATTTTGTTTGAAAGGGCTGAGCAGCGAAAGTGGAAACCTGAAGAGTTTGAATTTTTATTGAAAGTCCAGGAACAACATGGGGCTAACTGGAGACAAGTAGCTGACGCATTGGGCAAAAACCGAATTCATGTAAAGGATGCATGGCGTAGAGTGAGACAAAGGAAATTAACTAAAGGACACTGGACCCAAGAAGAGTATCAAAGTTTATTCGATTTAGTGAACCTGGACCTACGTGTGAGGGCTTCACAGGGTTATAGAAAATCAAAACATGGTATGTTGCGAGAGAATATTGGTTGGGAGGCAATTTCTAGGAAGTTGACCTCTAGAACCGTCGTTAGCTGCTGCACAAAGTGGTATAAAAATTTAACATCACCTATGGTTGCTAGTGGTGGATGGAGTGATACTGATGACTATCGCCTGGTCGATGCTTTATTTAATTTGGATGCGTGCTGCATGGAGGAGGTGGATTGGGACAATCTTCTTGAGCATAGGTCTGGTGATCTATGTAGAAAACGGTGGAGCGAAATTGTGCGATATGTTGGAGAGCATGGAGGGAAGTCATTTGCTGAGCAGGTTGAACTTCTTACAAAAAGATTTTGCCCCGATTTATTGGAAGTAAGAGAGGCCTTTGATGCAAAACCTTTGATTTGTTGAGATTATTATTTTTAAACTCAATGTATTTCTTTATGATTATGATGCTCTTGTGGGATCATCCAACATATCACAAACTAGGTTTTCTCTATACACTTCGAGGATGGTTTTTAGTTGTGTTTTCTTATATGGAATGTTACCTTGCTAGTTGTTTGAGAATGTTTTTAATTAAATTATTGTAAGAGAAAGTTGATGCTACTTATTGCTGGTTGTTGGATTTTGATCTATTATTAGTCTTTCTAATTCCATTGTGAACTTCGTTTGGTGAGAAACAAAATCTTTAGGGGGCATATTCGGTGGTTCAAATAAAGGTTATCCTTATACATTATTGAGGATGAACATGTTCCTGGCTAATTAATTGTGCGCAATGTGTATATGACTGCATTCTTGGCTGAACAAGCGTGGAACATTTGCTTATTCAAATGGGCATTTTCATGCTCAATATTGATATCATATTAAAAAAATATACTATGTTGTGTATTTTGTTCTGAACCATTTCAAAAGAAGAATGAGCCTTTTTGCGTTGTAATGGGGAAATTTTATGCGAATAATCAAATATTCCAATTCTTTGATTTTTATGCCCGTTATTTACTATATGCATTATTTAGTTTATTTCATCATAAATTGTATTTATTTTATAGAACACTCTTGTTTTTTTAATGCATTTTCCTGCAACTCCATACCTTTTTCTGCCCCCCTTCATAAGTTTTTATATTCCAAAATATCATTTTTTTAATATTTTGGATTTCTGAAAGTCTTTTTCTATATTCGTAATTAGTTTTTGAATTATGTAATCCGGAACTATTTTGTGATTAGCTCTTTGATCAGATAATCAAGAAGTCTTTTCTATACATAAGATTAACTTTTGAATTAAGAATTATGTAATTTGAAAGTCATTTTTTCAGATGCGGGATTAGTTTCCGGTTTAAAGTCTTTACTAATATAAGATCTTTCAAATTATGGAATTCATAAGTCTTTTTTAGATATGAGATTAATTTTCGAATTATGTAATTTAGAATATATTCGAATTATATAATTATAGACTTATTTCAAATTTAAAAAAACTTATGAATTTTATAAATCTAAAACGTTTTTTTATATTTAGTATGTTGTGGTACAAGCAGATATGTAGGTGCAGGATGAAGCAGTCCTTGTTATTTTTGTTGTTTCATGTTTAGAACCAGAAATTATGGTTTGGAAGAAATATGAAGTACAAACATTAGAGTTATAAGAAACCAAAATAACACGGGAGAGAAGAGATTTTTGGTTGTGAATAATTGTACATAATAGAAAGACTGGAAGTTAATTTTATACATCCAGTTGTTTAACTAATATTGAATTTTATGTTTTACATTATGCGTAACATTCTCTAGTTAGAGAATTGACGTAGTTTCCTGAATTATAAGTTTTATATCTTTTGTGTGTTAATTTATTATAATTATCCTGATGTTTTATATCTCTTATACTTGTTTATTTATCTATAAACAATCTCATACTCCGAAATTAGAGACTGTTTACAATTAGAGATAGAACAAATTAAATTATCATAATTAAAAAATTGAATGCAATTAATTAGTTTTCATTTGAGATAATTATTTTTCTTAATAATTTTATCGAATTATATTACTTAATGAATCGAGGATTTAGGTTCAATATACTCCTAAAAAATTACGAATAAATAACTCTACAACTCTTAATTAGCTCAAAATGCTTACAACGTTTCCATCAATCGAAAAGAATAAAAACATATAAGAAATAATACAAAATCAATTACTCGTTGTTATTATAATTTTTGGATATCTCAAATTTAATGTTTATGGCAAACTAATATTTAACCATTTCAATTCCTGCAAACAATATTTTTACTAGTATATTTGTCAACGGTACAACAAGTGTTCCAACGGTTGAATATTATGTTCGCTTAGACCTGAAGTGGAATACATTTTGTTTGGCATTTTAACTCTAATGTATATGATAGAGTGGAATACATTTTCAATTGTTTTTTTTTCAGTAAAATTCTTATTTGAATGAAGTAAACAAAATATCTTCACTTAGAAAATTCCTTAGATAACAAAATTAGGGCTATGCAACGAATATCCCAACGAGGACATCTCATCTGAAATGAAAGATTACAAGCTATTTATACTTGAAACTATTGCATAACTAAGGGAAAACCTAGCTTTGGAAACAGAATAAGGTCTCTATTATAACATGTTAAGATGAACTACCCAATTTCTCCAATATAAAGGATTCCAAGCGTGGATCTGCACGGTAAGGAAGACCACTCCGTGCTCCTAGATCCCTGCACTTGGCACCTGCCTGAAGTGGCAATAAAATGAATAAGCTCTTGTACCTAACCCATTCCCTCAATGCTAAGGATTCAGTTTCGAGTGATTTGTGAGCAAAAAATTATCCAATCGAGTTATAAAAAAAATGCTTTAGTTCAATAGATTCAATCCATTTGCATTTTCCTAATTAAAGTACAAAATAAGCCATGCATATAACACATTGTATTTGTATAAGACCACATACCACATTAGCAGCAAAGGATAGCATTGTCTCTGGTGTAAACTTGGCACAGATAGCTGAAAATAATAAGCACAGAACAGATCTCATGGTGTATTCAGAGAAGTTAAATACGGCTGTGAGGAAGTATAAACATATAAGACGTGGAAGTTTATACGCAAGTCGCACATTCTGATATAATGGCCTTGCCAAAGGCTATAAGGAAAAGATTCAGCAAAGCTGTAGAACTTACCATAGATTACAGCCCCAATAAAAGCATCCCCAGCACCAGTGGTATCAACGAGCTCTGATGGTGGAATACTTTCGGCTGTTCCAACATATAACTTCCCACTAACTGTTCCTATCCCCTCTGCCTTCAATTTTGCCACTGACTGGGTGAATTAAAGGGAAAAAAGTATGACTAAAAAGTTGAACAAAATCCCAATAAGCACGTGAATTTTTAAACTTACAATCCCTGTTCCTAGAACCTCAACGATCCAAGTCACTTGGTTTTACTTTGAATGACTGTAGTATACTTTTATTTATCTGTAACACTCAAGTTATCAATTTACAATTAACTCTGAAAATAAAGAAATAAGAATGTAGAAGAGGTTAAGTAGAACACCGCAATTCCAAGACTAAAACAAAGAGTGACAGGGCTAAACGCAAGTTGCTCAAACTTGTTTCAGAGTCTTGCATGTCAAAGATTGGCAAATGAATGTAGGGTTATTAAATTTGGTCATCTATGCGAAGGTTTTCTGGCACCCCCCTATGCTTTATTAATATTTCTAGAAATAAAAAAATGAGTTTTAGAGGCTATCATCAGAACGGTTTGCAAAAAATGTCTAGCTCATGTCAGAGTGTGAGACAACATATTCACCTTAATGAATGTCTAAAGAACATGCACCAATGCTTGGTTTAAGCATTATAAAACTGGTGTTAATTGTGCACACAACAATTCACTTCAGTGATTTGAAATTGGCTCAATGGAAGATAATCCAAATAAGAGCTAGAGAAAGACCTCATATAGTATAAACACACCATTTAGTGCTGTGTCTGCAAGTTGGACTCAGACACATCGACACACAGCTCAGACACAATATTTAAAATCTTTTAACAAAAAAATTGTACTTGTTCATAGCCAGTTAAACTATTGACAAGTTCATTTAGGAAATTCTTAAGAAAATGTCAATAGAAAGGATTCTCCATGTCCTTATGGTACAAATTTTAGAATTTAGTCTGCCCCTAAGTCTGTGTTATTGTCCAAGCTTTACATCTAAGAGAAATTTGAAGCCCTTACAAAATACATTAGTACATTACTGTAAATAGTTTTACAAAAAAGAGAAGTGCTAGCAACACTCTCAGTAGTATTAGTTAAAATTAATTGAAAAGGAGTGAACCCTACAAATTTGTGATTTTCAATAAACTTCAGCCAATAACAAGTGTGTTGCTAACATTTCTCTTACTAAAAGCTGGGTGTTTGATATAGCCCAACAACATCATTTGTTCCAAGTAGCCTACCCTACGCCATACAGTGGCACAAAGCTTGGGGTTAGATTTCATTAAAACCAAAATAGAGGAAAAAGAATTCTGGGTTTTGTTGACATTACTGATGATATGCAGGTTGGAGTGGATACACTCTTATTCCTTTTTAACTCCAATGATTCCAATAAGCTGTCTACATTCACTTCTTCCGTAGAAGGTCCTGCTGCCAGAAAAGGCCCAGTAAATAAAACTCTGTTTACATGAAAAATGAATAAAACATGCTGACTAATATGCCCATTATCATCTATACGTACCATCAACCCTTCTATCCAGCATTATGCAGCCATCTTTTCCCAAAGTGACAATCACAAATTTTATGTTGGGCAACATTAAAAGCATAGAAACAAGTGCTTGTGGAACAGTAGATGCCTCTGTCCATGCCTGTCAGCAGAAAAGAGTACATGTTTATTTAATAATTCAACCACAGAATAGAGTAAAAATAAGGTTTCAGTAAAATAAAGGAAATATATGTGTATGAAATAAAAGAGTTAAAGCGACCAGAAAAGGAAAATGATATTTACCATTGGTATCAGGAAAGCAATGTCCCTTTACCATCACAAAAAGAATAGCTTACAGATTAGATAAATGAAATGACATTCGTGCTAATGTCCGATATTACAATATCAGCATGCCACACACACAAAAGAAGGGAATAGTTTTTTCTTTTCTTATGAGATAAGACATCACATATTTTACAAAATAAATAATACATTAATTCAACATTTCTGAACATGAAAACATATTGATGAGAGAAAATCTAGTATTATACATTTGTCAGTAAAAAAACACACTTACTTTTGGAAACTTCGCTGAGCATACAACATAATCAGCTAGTTTTAGGAGATCGTCCAACCCTTCCCTTGGCCTTTCTGCATCAATTAAGATGGGTATATTCTTTCTAACTGCCTGCACTGAAAAAATATAAAATTTTGTTTGCTTCTCTTCAGATGAAGCTCTCTTTGTCCATCCCCAACTTCCTTTACAAGCAGGGGAAAACAAATGAAAAAGAGAGAAATGTGTAAAAGAATACCATGGGAAATTACATAAAAATTACTTGCAGTATTCACAAAACTAGTAAAACTATACACATAAAAAGCTCCCCCTAAGGTTGGTTTGTTCCACCCACCTCCCCCTTAAATTCTCCCTTTTTGGATTCAACAAGTGCATGCTTCTTTGAAATTTTGCATGCTTAAAGCCTTTAACTTCTATTTTTGTTGCTTCAACTATGAAATATGACTAGGCCTTATAGTTTGCATCAGAGTTGCAAATAAATTGTAAAGATGATAACCTCTTGGGCAACAACTAGAGAAGTATTCACGAAACTAGTAAAACTATACACATAAAAAGCTCTCCCTAAGGTTGGTTGGTTGGTTCCACCCGCCTCCCCCTTAAATTCTCCCTTTTTGGATTAAACAAGTGCATGCTTCTTTGAAATTTTGCATGCTTAAAGCCTTTAACTTCTATTTTCCTTATTGTTGCTTCAACTATGAAATATGACTAGGCCTTATAGTTTGCATCAGAGTTGCAAATAAATTGTAAAGATGATAACCTCTTGGGCAACAACTAGAGCAGTATTCACAAAACTAGTAAAACTATACACATAAAAAGCTCTCCCTAAGGTTGGTTGGTTCCACCCGCCTCCCCCTTAAATTCTCCCTTTTTGGATTCAACAAGTGTATGCTTCTTTGAAATTTTGCATGCTTCAAGCCTTTAGCTTCTATTTTCCTTATTGTTGCTTCAACTATGAAATGTGACTAGGCCTTATAGTTTGCATCAGAGTTGCAAATAAATTGTACAGATGATAACCTCTTGGGCAACAACTAGAGCAGTGTCCGGCAACCTGCCGTCAAAATAAGCAATTTTAGCTCCATCCAATGCAGATAACAAACTTGATTTTGACAGGTTGTCTGGTATCATTGGAGGATATCCTGGGGTATGTATACATGTACGGGTCTTTCTGAAAAATCACACTTTAAATGAGTCAAATTACAATTAAAATTATCAAAATCTCACTAGAAGAAATGATTAAAGATCTCAATTTATATTGAATAATGATAGCAAATAGTTTTTTCTGTACTCTTACAACTAATGGACAATTTCTTTCTCATTCATGTAGTGAAGGTTCGTCAAAACAAGTGTAGGGTATTGTCAAGTGTCCAAATATGGATAAACACAAGATAATGGAGACATGCAAGTTATAGTCGATAGACATGTAGAACTGAAAAGTTTGCAGCTTCTGTTCATTTCCTTCTATTTTTATTCTTCAATGCAAATAGAAGTACAACAGTATGTCCACTATTTTATGTTAAAAACATTCAGATGACAGTGACCCAGATCTTGACTAGATCTACCCAAATCATAGTCTATCCCCCAACCTCTTCGAATTTAGATCATGAATATACTCAGTAAAGTCAAGATATGTAACACATGCATAAGCCAATGACGATTACGTTTGGTTGTCGACAATAATATATGTAAATGGTGATGTTCCCTCCTTAGACACCTGCAAATAACAGGGAATACATCCACTGAAAAAGTATTAAAAAACTATAGTTAGGGCAGATGCCCTCTCAATTGTCTATTCTCACCCTTCACTAACTGCTTTTAATTTCAAAATCCAGAATATACACTGGAGGAAATTACAATAAGTAGTTAGTGAGGAGTGTAAAGAGAACAGTGAGAGTATCAATAGCATTGAAATTAAATAAATGTATGCATACATATACATACACAACCTGGTGAAGAGTTAAAAGAAGATAATAACCATCACCACGGAATCATAATATTGCTCATATCCAATGACATTGACAAGGATTACAAATTACAAACAGAAGTCTTAAAAATTACCACTATAAAGGATGTATCTACACCATCAGCTTGTAGCTCGTCTATTATACCCCTGCCTTGACTGTCATCAGCAACCTAATGATTGTCCAACCGTGTGTGTATCAGTATCAAATTGAAACCACTAAATATTATTGATTCCTTTCTTTACAAAAAAAAAAAACTGAGAGGGTCATGAGTAAATAGTGCATTATCCCATTGATCATTTAAAGGCTTTTACACTTTCATCAAATGACAAACTAAAACGTATATTAAATCTGTTGACTAATACAAAAACTACCTTAAAATTCATAGCCACAATGATTCTGATTGATTAAAGGTGTATTTTCTATTTTATTTTAATAGTGCATAAACATTAAAATTTTAGTTTATTTAAATAAATAAACGATAAATAAAAGCAACCTTGGAAATAAGCCTTGGGTTTAGGCCCAAGCGAGCAAGGCAGGTCAAGGCATTTCCAGCATTGCCACCTCCTTGAACCTGAGAAAAACCACCACCAAATGTTAGCACAACACAAAAGTAATCATGATAAGTGAAAGAAGAAGGTACCTTCAAATTGGTGGTTCTGATTTTGTCATCTGGCTTAGGGTAAGCGGCCACGGTGGCCAAGAAATCGATAGACACCCCTCCACATCCCACCTGCACACACAACACAAACACAAACACATATGTAGAGATTAAAGAAATAAACTCTCTAATTTTGACGGCAATGCTTCAAATGGAATGAGAGAGAGAGAGAGAGAGGGAGCTCACAACGACGGCGTTTTGAGGATGGGAGGACATGGTGACCCTGCAGCGAGACCTTCTCCTTCTCTTTGGCCCAAACAAAGTAATTGAAACAAAAAGCGGAAATTAGGAAGAAACAGTTAGAGAATTAGAGAAGAGAGAGAGAGTGAGTTACATTGAAGAAGTTGAGAGGTGGGTGAGGTTGATCGCTGAATGTGAAGGTTGAAGAAGCATTGGAAACAACAGTGCAGAGGTTCCACATCTTCTGGTTTGCGAGTGAGTGGTGGTGGCGCCAGATTCAACGAACTTCATCAACTTTGCTTCTATTTCAACCTACCATTTTCTTTTTCCTTTGCTTCATATTTTGCCTTAAATAAATATTTCATTTCTTTATTTATGTTTCATATTTCTATTATGCCATTTTATTTATTTCAAAAATTATCTTTTGAAAGTAAAACTCTTTGGAACAAGTTTTTTTTAAAATAAATTAAATCTGTATAATTTCTTCATTTTATAATATGATTTTTTATCACTTAGGTATGTTGTTCATCGATTCTGGTGTATTTTTTTTTTCTAAAACATACACTATATTAAATAAAAATTAATTATAGAGACCAAAATATTAATTA
>Ga0123341_1005704_pt1 | contig 11146 bp, 11 predicted proteins | sample Turbeapinknodule_FD_89959 | JGI IMG/M metagenome (GOLD analysis project Ga0123341, IMG submission 89959) | Root nodule microbial communities of legume samples collected from Mexico - Turtle bean Mexico pink nodule | ecosystem: Host-associated > Plants > Roots > Nodule | place: Mexico: Nepantla... | reverse complement strand
CTAAATATATTATTAATATTTATTATATTAATAATAATAATATTATTAATATTTTAAATTTAATTAAAACATAATTAAAAGTGTTACATACGGATAAAATCTGTATGTAACTTGTTCTTGCCGGTTGACCTGGTCGCCAATTGACTCTAAGAACATGTTGTGACTGTTGAATCAAGTGTGATCAAAAGCTTTGAAGAATCCAAATCCTAGTGTTTGATGGAAGGCTGAAGTTGTTGTTGTGTTTAGAGTAGGATCTGGGTAGTTTATCTGTGTAATCCACTCTTTGTTGAATCTAAAGCTAAAGTGTTTTCAAATCTTTTAAGTTTAAAGTGCTTTTCAAACTAAGTGAAAAAGAACCTGTAGTTCTGTTGAAACAACTGATTGTTTTACTCTTAGGTGTTTTTGAAAAGGTTGAAGATTGTTTTGGTTGGTTGACTTACTGTCAAACCAAAACAATCGATTGTTTCGTGCTTTCAATCGATTGTTTGTTTAAAAATCCTAACATAATCTGTTTTGTTAGTTGAGTGTGCTTTAAATGATTTTCAAACTGAATGCACTCCTGTTTTAAATGCTTTGACCAATCTTTGAAAGCTATAAGTAGTTTGTTTATGTTTTATAACAAACAAGGAAAAAGAAGAACAAATTTGATTTTATCAGAGATTGCTTTCAAGATTTGAATATTCACAATTCAGCTTTGGTTTTCTCAAAAGAGAGTGGAATAGGATTACATTTGTATTGATTTCAGTTCATTTTGTAACAATTGTAATTCGTTCTGAATACATTGTAATTTCTGGTGTTGTAAGCCAAGGAGTGTTGTGTGCTCTTGAGGTTGTCAAGATCAACATTCTTGGTGTGTGTTGTGCCAAAGGAAGTGTATTTCTTGAGGGGTTCAAGGTCACTTCTTTGGTGGTTTTGTGTGTAATCTGTAATTGATTGCTTAGTGGATTGCCCAGTGGATTCTGGAGACTGGATGTAGATCTTGGTTTAAGAGTGAACCAGTATAAACTGTTTATGTATCTCTTTCTTCCCTTAAACTCATTTAAATTCAGTTGTTGTTGATTTGCTGGTACATACAACCGATTGTTTCGAAGAAACAACCGATTGTTTTTCTAGTGCTTTGCTGAATTTTGCTTTGTTTCTTGGCTAACTAAATTCCTAAATCTCATTTCTTGCAAAGAATTTCATTCTAGCTTAAAAAGTTTTTGAAAACCCCCTTTAAACAATTCACCCCCCTCTCGTTTAAGGTCATATATTCTAACAGTGACTCCATCTGCCTCAACTGGATTTTGCTCTTTCCCTGGGATGTTGGAACGTGGCTCTGTTTGAAACAGAGAGGGTCAAGTCAGTACAGGGCTTAGAGAAACAATGAGTAAGTAAGCAAGTAGTTTCAGTCTTACAAACGGTGTACAACCAGGGATCTCAAGTCCCTTTTATAGAATACTTTTAGGTTACTTCTTGTAACAACCCTTCTCTCACGAGAACCTTATCTCAAGTGAAAGTAGGTTTGATGGGAGGAGAGTCTATTACAATGTGCACAATCTCAGTACAATAACTACACATAATCTTCCTCCTTGGAGTGCATAATCTTAATAGCATGACCGCCAGGGTACTAACTCATGTACCAGCATCATGGGGCCCATCTGTTTACTGTAGGCGTACTACCCTTCACGTAACATGCATGCAGCTTATCCCCAAAAATCCTATCCTCTTGGGCTTAGGCGTCTTTGGGGAATATTTACTTGTGCTAGACCTAGATGTACTATACACACCACATGCACTTTTTCATTGATCGGGCCTTATATATATGAATGAACTACAACGAATGCATTCCTGGGGCCCACTTACGTGGCCCATTAACTCGACCAGACCAACGAGCAGACCTGCTTAACACAGGTGTCGATGTCCAATCACCCGAGTGCTGAGCTCAACGCTCTGGTCCAGTACACAAGCCCCCTAGGCTTGAGCTGAAACTTGTTTTAGTGAAGAGGCTAATTGTTCGCCCATGGCGACCTACGTGTCTTATGAGCAAAGCGATGCACACAGTGTTTTGAGGTGACGTCTCACCATACTCCATCACAAGCGTACACGTGGCTATCAGCAAAGTTGGGAAACGTTGCCGCTTGCACTTCCACTATACGCTATCCCTTCGAAATCTTACGCTCCCTTCACTATTTCATTCCCCTTCGCGCTTCTATTTCGAATACTCTGCTCTCTTTCTTCCTCAAACCCACTTCCTCGCCTCACTTCATCAATCGCATCAAGGTGCGTTTTTATCTTGTAACTGCTTTTAACTTGCCACATTATTCAAATGCCTTTAATCTGCTCATAACTGCACTGGGATTGTTTACATTTCTCATGTTTTATGATTGCAAATGCCTTTGTTTTTCACTTCATCGTGCCTTTCTTCAAAACGCATGTGCTTCTTTATCTAAGTATTGTATTCATTTGTTTTCTTTCTCTGGTTTAGTTTTCCTGTATGATGGATTACAAAACCATGTATCCCTGGGCTCCCAGTCCTCTTTTAGAAGAAACCTCTGAGTTCACAACTCGTGAGAAAATAGTATTGTATAGAAAGAGCGAACACCCTAAAAAGAAATGTCGTTTTGGTAGAGAGGACGATAAGTTCGTTAGGGTTGTGCCTTGTAGGGCAGATGAACCTGTCTGTTGCGATGAGGCATCGGACCCAGATGGCCCATTTTGTTTCTTCTACTCCACCGTATTCCAAAAACTCCTTCTGCGCCTTCCCTTTTACAATTTCGAAAGAGCCCTCCTCACCGAAATCAATACCGCCTTTGTCCAGCTACACCCAAATAGCTGGGCGTTTGTGCGGGGATTTTCTATCTTGTGCCACCACTTTGGCCATTTGCCATTAGTGGAAGTGTTCTTATACTTCTTTGAAGCCAAACGACCAAGTCGACAACTATGGGTGAGCTTCAACGGGGTTGTTGGGAGAGTTTTGTTAACCCTCTTCCAGCAATCATACAAAGGCTTCAAGGGCAATTTTTTCAAAATCCGCTGCAACGACAACGATCCAATCCTCCTGGACGGGTTCCCTCTATACTGGACTGAGGAACCCTTATTCCAAAAACCCAGACGCCTTGAAGACCTGCCCTAACGAAAACGAGAGGTGTGCCTCTTCCTCTCCAACCTCAAGGTAGTGTTTGACACTGCCACCTTGATAAAACATGAGTATAACCCTACGAATCTTATGGCATACATTGGTATCCCCCTTCCCTTTACTCCCGCTAGTAATATCTTGTATGTGTGCGTTTTCTGAATTCTTCTTTGCTTTTGTTCTCATGCAGGCAATATGTTGGATGCCCAAAAAAGAAGAAACATAGCTGCTTTGGCCAAGCAAAAGAAGGCCACCCAAGCCCTTTCTGCTAAGGACCAAAAACTGAAAGCAGTGGCTGAAATCGCCTTTCTGGAGACGAAGAAACCTGTTCTGAACTCGTCTTCAAAAGAAAACGAACGGATGTTGCTGCAACTTCTGCCCACTCTGTCTCGAACAACCAAGCTGCCTCGTACCGAGACTTTCCACCCAACCCTTCCCCTGCTCTTGATATTGTAGTGTAGGAGGGCAGGGGAGAAAGTGCCTCAGAGGAAGGTTAGTGGGATCCCTCCTCAGACCCAACTTCCTTCCTTCAAAGAATGTTGCTTTCCTCCAAAGTTAAAGGAAGACTAGAAAACTGGGGAAACCCGAGTTGCAAATTGTCTTCTCCTTTCCAAGTTATGGAAAATGAAGGAACTATCCAAAGAGGAAGCACTCCAAGCTGCAAGGTTCAAACGACAAGTCAGCGGACTCACGTTGGAGGTGGAGGAGCTTTGAAAAGTTCATCAAGAGACCAAGACTCTCCTGTTTGGGAAGTCCCAAGAGGCCTATGCGAGGAACAATGAACTCCGTAGTGAGATGGAGAAGCTAAGGAAGAGTTGGCTGGGAGGGACGAGGAGGTGGCCAGGCAGAAGGATGAGCTCTTGTGGAAAACCAAGGAAGACCTTATGAGTGATGTCACTGACTCCTACACGGCAGGCTTTGAGGATGTTGTTGCCCGAGCCACGTGTATCTACTATTAGAATATATGGCCTTAAATAAGAGGGGGTGAATTGTTTATAACAGATTTTCGAAAACTTTTGAAGGTTTAGCCAAGAAAACAAATTGTTTTAAAGAGAAACACAGAAAAACAATCGGTTGTTTATACCAGTAAAATTATAAACAACTGAAAAACAGAATTTAAAGGAGATCCGAGAAAGAGAAATGCACATAAGCAGTTTATACCGGTTCACTCTTACAACAAGAGCTACATCTAGTTCCTAGAAACCACTAGGTAATCCATTAAGCAATCAAATCAGATTATAAACACCACACACCAAAGTAGTGACCTTAAACCCCTCAAGAAACACACTACCTTTGGCAAACCACACCAAGAGTATTGATCTTGAACACCTCAAGAACACACAACACTCTTTGGCAATACAACAACTGAAATACAAAAGATTGAGAAAGGATTACACCTGATCAAAGTACAACTGAAAAGAATACAATTGCAATCCTATTCCACTCTCACTTGAAAATCCAAAGCTTGATGTGAATCTTGAAAACTTGATATCAAATTTGTCAAACTAAATTTCTCAAAACTGTTTCATACACTTCATAAACATATAACAAACTATTTATATTTTCCAAAGATTGGTTAAAACATTTAATGAAGGAGTGTATTTAGTTAGATAGCATTTAAGACAGATTCATCATTCAAAACTGAATTCTGTTAGGATTTTTAAAGAAACAATCGGTTGAAAACACGAAACAATCGATTGATTTGGTTTATACAGTTAAATCAACCAAGTCAAACAACTTTCATCCTTTTTCAAAACCTCTAAGAGGAAAACAATCGGTTGATTCGACAAAACAACAGGTTGTTTTTCACTTAGTTGGAAAAACATTTAATTTCAAAAAGGACTCAATTCACATCAGTTTTAGATTCAACAAAAGAGTGGATCACACTTTAATCTACCCAAATCCCACCCACACACAGCAGCAACACCAACCTTTCATCAAACACCTTGGATTTGGATTCTTCAAAGCTCTTGATCACTCTTTATCAACAATTTCCCCCTATTTGATGAAGACAAATCCTTGGTTGTTTGTGTTGATCTTGTTTGAATCTGAAACAGCATCTGCAAAACAGAAATTATGCAATCCAGAACATCTCTAATAGCAGGTTATTATGACACATCAACTAGTTTTCTACATAACCACAAGAGTAGAAAAACCATCCACAAACTATGCCAAAATAATCAAAATTGCAGCATCAAATCAAATAGCATATGCAGCAGAAATTTAAAGCATACTTAAATCAGAGTTACAACAGTTTTAAGACAAGACATAAATCATATGCTCCCCCTATTTGTCTTCACAAATAGAAATAGGAAGATAAAAACAGATTTAAGAAAGAGTTTGTGAATCAAGAATGCCTAACTCATTTCTTAAAAAGAAAAACCTGTCTTTTGGAAAAGATTTTGTGAATATGTCAGCAAGTTGCAGTCTTGTTTCAATGAATTTCATCTCACAATCTCCATTGTTCACATGATCCCTTATGAAGTGATGACGAATCTCAATGTGCTTTGTTCTTGAATGTTGAATCTGATTTTTTGTGAGATTTATAGCACTTGTATTGTCACAAAGCAAATGAACCTTGCTAATCTTTAAGCCAAAGTCTTCTAGCTGTTGTTTGAGCCAAAGAATTTGTGCACAACAACTTCCAGCAACAATGTATTCAGATTCTGCAGTGGAAAGAGCCACACAAGCTTGTTTCTTGTTATGCCAAGAAATAAGACTTGATCTGATGACAAATGGCACTTGTGCTTTTTCGGTCCAACTTACACCCTGCAAAATCATAATCAGAATATCCAATTAAGTGTATAGGAGAGTGAGAAGGATACCATAGACCAACATTGGTTGTTCCTTTGAGATATTTGAGAATTCTTTTTGCAGCCTTGAGATGAGATTCCTTTGGATTTACTTGGAATCTTGCACAAAGATACACGACAAACATGATATCCGGTCTACTTGCTGTGAGATAGAGTAAGGAATCAATCAATCCTCTATATTTGGTTTGATCTACCCCTTTTCCAGCCACATCAGCATCCATATAACAACTTGATGGCATAGGTGTGCTAGCTTCTTTGCAACTTTCCATTTCAAATTTATTGAGAATTTCTTTGCAATACTTTGATTGACATAGGAAAATTCCATCTTTGGATTTCTTGACCAGCAGTCCAAGAAAGAATGAAAGCTCCCCCATCATAGACATTTCAAACTCATCTTGCATGGCAACCACAAATTCCTCACATAAACTATCTTTGTTAGCACCAAAAATGATGTCATCAACATAGATTTGGACCAAGATAATTTTAGAATTTGACTTCTTGATAAAGAGAGTCTTGTCAATCATCTCTCTCTCATAGCCATTGGATAAAATAAAGTTACTAAGCCTCTCATACCACTGCCTTGGAGCTTGCTTAAGCCCATACAAGGCCTTTTCAACTTGTATACATGGTTGGGATGTTGATGATCTTCCAAGCCCGGTGGTTGTTCAACATAGACTTCTTCATTGATGATTCCATTGAGGAAAGCACTCTTAACATCCATTTGAAACAGTTTGAATCCACTCATACAAGGAAAGGCCAGCACCAACCTTACAGCTTCTAATCTTGCAACTGGAGCAAAGGTTTCACCATAATCAGTTCCTTCTTCTTGATTGTAACCTTTGTCAACTAGTCTTGCCTTATTTCTAGTAATCACACCAGCCTAATCTAACTTGTTTCTGAAGACCCATGTAAATCCAATGATGTTCATCTCATCTGACTTGGGAACAAGAAACCATACATCATTCCTAGTAAACTGATTCAGCTCTTCATGTATTGCAGCCACACATTGCACATCATTAAGTGCTTCTTCAATTTCCTTTGGTTCAACTTGAGAGACAAAAGTCGTGTGCCTGCAGAAGTTTGAGATAGTACTTCGTGTAGAAACACCCTCCTTTATCTGCTCTATGATGTTTTCCACCGAAAGATCCCTTGGAATTCTCCATTCCTTAGGCAACTCATCCTGTTGCAGAATTTCAATCGGTTGTTTCGACGAATCAATCGGTTGTTTTTCTGGATAGGATTCCAGCTTCTGCAAAATGATGTTTTGTTCATCCTCTTCTGTGTTGTTCTTCGAGGATTTCATATCTTTGTGATCAACTGCATCAAACACCACATGAACATATTCTACTACAATCATGAGTCTCTTGTTGTAGACCCTATAAGCATGACTATTTGAGGAGTAGCCAATAAAGATTCCATTGTCAGCTTTTTCATCAAACTTTCCCAGATTTTCTTTCCCATTATTCAGAACAAAACAACTGCATCCAAACACTTTTAGGTAACTAATGTTTGGCTTCCTTCCATTGAAGAGTTCGTAAGGAGTTTTCTTCAAGATTGGCCTTATGAGCACTCTATTCATCACATAACAAAAGGTGCTAACAGCATCAATCCAAAAATATTTGGGTAGGGAGGATTCACTTAGCAAGGTTCTTGCTAATTATTCAAGAGATCTGTTCTTTCTTTCCACTACTCCATTCTGTTGAGGAGTTCTTGGTGTAGAAAAGTTGTGTAGGATCCCCATCTTTTCACAAAATTTGCTGAATTTCTCATTTTGAAATTCCCCTCCATGATCACTTCTTATAGAACCAATGCTACTGTTTTTTGTGTTTTGTAGTCTTCTAGCAAGCTTTTTGAAGGCGGAAAAAGCATCACTCTTTGATTCCAAGAAGAGTGTTGATGAGAATCAAAAAGATGTTATCAACAGAAGAAATGGACAAGGGCCAAAGCATTTAAAGTTCTTCTTATTAGTCTTTTCAAAAGATGAGGCCCAAGCCCAAAGCCCAAGCCCAAGAAGGCCCAAGCCCAAGAAGCCCAAGAAGCCCAAGTCCAAACCATGAGGGGCAAGGCCAAGCATTAAATAAAATAGCATTGGTTAGGTGTGGATTCACCATTCAAAACTGAATTCTGTTAGGATTTTTAAAGAAACAATCGGTTGAAAACACGAAACAATCGATTGATTTGGTTTATACAGTTAAATCAACCAAGTCAAAGATCTTTCAACCTTTTTCAAAACTTCTAAGAGCAAAGCAACCTTAGTTGGAAAAACATTTAATTTCAAAAAGGTTTCAATCCACATCAGTTTTAGGTTCAACAAAAGATTGGATCACACTTTAATCTACCTAGATCCCACCCACACACAACAGCAACAACAACCTTTCATTAAACACCTTGGATTTGGATTCTTCAAAGCTCTTGATCACTCTTGATCAACATCTACCCCAAGTCAGACTTCTCCCAACTTGGAGTGGGCAAGATCGTGGCAGATGGTCGACTAGTAGATGAAGAGGAAGAGCATCCTTAGGTTTCCTTGTGACCAACCTCCTTCTATAGCCTTCAAAAACAATTTCCCATTCTTTGTATATATGTGTGCACAATTTGTTTATGTCATTATGCTTTCCCTTTACATAGCTTGACTAGCACATTGATAATGCCTGCTTTCTAATAGACACGACTACCATGGCTTAACCAACTAATGATAACGCATTTGGACACTTCACGCTTAAGCAATACAAATATCATGATTAAATCTAATGATAAATCCTATCACAAAAAAGGTGATTTGCGATGCACAACTAACTATCTTAGCAAGATAATCTTTCTGATTCACTATAACGAGTTACCGTACTCTTGACATGGTCGACCTGGACCACATGGCTGTAGTGGGTGTTCCACTTTACCTTCTCTTCACGCATCCCTCCCAGAAGATAAGGATGGCTGGTCGGGGAGTTAATTCTCCCCTCAAATCCATATTTCCTGTGCCGATATGGGTTGCTCTGCACCCTTTACCTGCACTCCCGGGGCGTGAAGTCTTTACCATGACGGTCCGACGTCCCCAGCTTAAACAATTTCACTTACAGAAGACAAATTCCTTTGACACGCCTGAGCTAAGAGCCTCTCTGGTCAATAGGTTCTCTTACGTGAATTGCTATGAATGTTTATACTTGCTAAATGGAGATTTCAACGTGGTTCGAGCCAATACAATGGTGAGCGGCGATCAGGGGTACCTAAGCTCTATGAGTAAGAGGTATTCACACCTGAATCGCTATGAACCTTTCTGCTTCCTAAAGGGAGATTTCACTGTGGTTCGTGCCAATACAATGGCGATCGGCGATCAGGGTTACCTGAGCTCTTTGAGCAAGAGGTATTCACGCCTGAATCGCTATGAACCTTTCTGCTCCCTAAAGGGAGTTTTCATTGTTATAAAAGATACTGCAAACATATTTTTCAAATAAATTTTTATTGGGCGACCTCATTAAAAAACCCTGATAAGGGAAAAAGAGTGTCCCCTTAAACGTTCATATTGCATACAATAGCATATTTAACTTAAATAAAACTTAAGATTGGCCTCATTCCATGTTCGGGGAATAATCCCGCCTTCCAAGGTCTTGAGTCTATACACTCCGATCCCGAGTACCTCTATCACCCGGAATGGGCCAATCCATTTGGGAGACAACTTATTCAACAACTGATTGGGGTGAGCTTTGCGCATTACTAGGTTGGCGACCTGGAACTGTCGGGGCCTAAGCTTGGACTTCTGCTTATATTCCACTATTCTCTTTAAGGCTTCGGCCTTGATGCGCACTTCCTTTCTCACCTCGTAGAGTATGTCTAAATTCACCTTCCTCTCTTTGTTAGACTCCTCGGCCACGAAGTTCTAGAACCGCGGTGAACATTCCTGGATCTCGACAGGGATCATAGCATCCGACCCATACACTAGGCTAAAAGGTGTCTCCTTGGTGGTGGATTGGGGAGTGGTGTGGTAAGCCCACATAATTTGAGGAACCTCTTCTGCCCAAGTTCCCTTAGCTTTCTCTAGTATCCTCGTTAGGCCTCTGAGCAGGACTCAGTTGGCAGATTCGATCTTCCCATTAGTCTGAGGGTGCTCTACCGAGGCGAACACTTGCCTGATGCCGAGCTCTGTGCATAATTTGCCTAGTTGATGACTTGCAAACTGGGTGCCTCTTGCCGGTTGACCTGGTCGCCGGTTGACTTTGGGAACAGGTTGTGACTCTGGGAACAGGTTGTGACTCTGGGAATAGGTTGTGACTCTGTTTGTCTCTGCTGGATTTTGCTATTTACCTAGGATGTTGGAACGCGGCTCCATTTGAAACAGAGAGGGCCCTACCTGTTGATTGCACTCCGACGATCAAGTCAATACATGGCTTATAGAAACAATGAGTAAGTAAGCAATTACATTTAGTCTTAGAAACGGTGTACCTTTACCAGGGATCTCAAGTCCCTTTTATAGACTACTTTTAGGTTACTTCTTCTAACAACCCTTCTCTCACGAGAACCTTATCTCAAGTGAAAGTAGGTTTGATGGGAGGAGAGTCTGTTACAATGTGCACAATCTTAGTACAACAACCGCACACAATCTGAATCCTTGGAGTGCATAATCTTAATAGCATGGTCGTCAGGGTACCAACTCATTTACTAGCTGTTTACTACAGGCTACTAACCTTCACGTATCATGCATGGAGCTTATCCCCAAAAACCTTAACGCTCTTGGACTTACGCGTCTTTGGAAAATATTTACTTGTGCTAGACCCGAATATACTGTACACACCACATGCACTTTCTCGTTGATCAGGCCTTATATATCTGAATGAACTTCAACGCACGCATTCCTGAAGTCCACTTATGTGGCCCATTAACTCAACCAGACCACCGAGTTGACCTGCTTAACACAGGTGCCGATATCTGAGAGCCCAACGCTTTGGTCCAGTACATAACTTATTTCAAATTTAATTAAAAAATAACTAAAATATTATTATTATTAATAATATTTATAATATTAGTAATGTTAATAATATTTATAATATTAGTAATGTTAATAATATTTATAACATTAATAACATTAATAATAATAATAATAATGCTAATAATGTTAATAATATTTATAATATTTGTAATATTTGTAATATTTGTAATATTTGTAATATTTGTAATATTTGTAATATTTGTAATATTTGTAATATTTGTAATATTTGTAATATTT
>Ga0123341_1005703_pt1 | contig 11147 bp, 4 predicted proteins | sample Turbeapinknodule_FD_89959 | JGI IMG/M metagenome (GOLD analysis project Ga0123341, IMG submission 89959) | Root nodule microbial communities of legume samples collected from Mexico - Turtle bean Mexico pink nodule | ecosystem: Host-associated > Plants > Roots > Nodule | place: Mexico: Nepantla... | reverse complement strand
CTCTTTGAAAAACTCAAATTTGTTTTTCTTTCTTGTTGTTTGTTATAAAATATTAACAAACTATTTATAGTATTCAAATCTTGGTCAAAGCATTTAAAGCAGGAGCGTATTCAGTTATGAAATCAATTAAAGCTTCTTTAACAAACAAAACTGTTTTCTGTTAGGATTCCAAACAAACAATCGGTTGAAATAGCGAATCAATCGGTTTTTTGGGTTTAACAGCAAGTCAACCATCCAAAACAGTTTTCAAACTTTTTCAAAAAAACACCTAAGTATAAAACAATCAGTTGTTTCGACAAAATAACAAGTTGTTTTTCACTTAGTTTGAAAAACACTTTAATCTTAAAAGATTTGAAAAACACTTGAGATTTAGATTCAACAAAGAGTGGATTACAAATATAATCTACCCCAGATCCTATTCTAAAGCACCTCAGCAACAACAAGCACATTCAACCTTCCATCAAACACAAAGGATTTGGATTCTTCAAAGCTTGAATACACTTGATTCAACATCATCGACAGGGGGAGAACATTGTATGTTGACTCAACAAATCCCTTTATAGTCTCAAACAGTCATCCCGGACATGGTTTTCAACATTTTCTCATGTGATTAAATCTGCAGGATTTCAACAGTTTAAGGCAGACTACTCTCTATTTACAAGACAAAATAACTCATCATTTACCGCCTTTTTTATTTATGTGGACGATATTCTTTTGAAGGATTGAATTTTCTCGTTCCAAAGCTAGTATTTACATGTCATAAAGAAAATATACGCTTTATATTTTGCAAGATACGAGACTCACAGATGTTCGTCCAGACAAATTTCCAATGGAGCCTAAGTCAATATATACATTTTTTGACGCTGCGACATAAGTTGGGGTTCATGATTTTCACCTACCAACTTGAGGGGAGTATTAAGGAAATAATAATTTGATAATTATTGTAGGTTATTGTACGCAATTATGCGTAACTAATTTAATAATGATAGAATCCCATGATTAGTGAATCTCTACATAATTAACTTGTAATTTGGAGAGAGACATACACTTGTATATATTTCCTATATATGGAGTGATGTAAATACACACTAGAGAATAAAACATCTTCATTTTTCTTATTATCTTCTTATTTACAATTTTCTTATACTAATGCTAGTTCAACCCAGAGAAGAAAAATAATTCAAGAACCAAAATATGAGTTATGAACAGTCTAAAATCAATTTTGGACCAACAAAGTTGCATTGCATAGAACTCCATTTTTCTTACACAAACAATTTGAGATGCAACTTACACCTTTACACTAAGTTCATAACAATCACGGAAGAAAACTGCTGCAAGATGCATTGCCATCACCTTTTTGTTCCAGAGACCCTCATTAACCAAGCAACCAGCATACCAACTTTACCAAGCCATGGTTGTGCATAGGTAAGTTATGCATGAAATGAGACCAATTTGCTTAAGAACCGATAATGAATTGAATTTTAAAAAAAAAATCTGGTTTGACTTTAATCAAACCAATTTTGAATCAGTTTTAAAATTGATTTTTACTAGAAAATCCATCTTAATTAAATCTAGTCATAAATCAGATTTTTAAGTTTGTTATTACAAAATCCAATTATACAAAATGATGTTTACAGAACACAAAAGTTTTTAATACGGTACAAAACTAGTCTTTGATACTAAAAGCTACTTTCAGAAATTTAGAATAAATTGATGCTGCATAATAGAACAGGAATGGAAGTCTTCGGATGTGTACTTTAAAAAACAGTAAACTTAAAAGACATGAAAAGAAAATAGCTAACAATTGTTTTAGCCAGAAAATAAAACTAACCATGTGTAGAAAAAGTATTTCTTTTCCAAATGAAGATGAATCAAGCTTGGCAAAAACTATCTACCAATATTCCCAATTATACAATAAGATGTAAGTACATTTAATGAGAATAAACTTGAGACTTGTAGAGTCATTCTTACAAAGTAGCTAAACAAACTTTTTGTAAGGGTTTAAATTTATGTGAAATTCATGTTAATAATGATCTTGATGTTCAAGAATTTCTATTATATGTTATAGATGTTTCAGAGAACAATTGGAACATACCATCAATTTGGAATAACAGAGTTTGTTCCCTTTCTCTCTCCCAATTCATATGTATGTGCATGGTTAACATATATCTAAATGTACTTCTTGAAGAAGTTCACCTATGGGTGATACCCTTCATTCTCATTCAAAGTGTGAGAATCACCGAAATACACAACATAAGTTAAACACTATGTAACTATTGCAACGATGAATCACCAAAATCAATGGGAGTCCTTCAAACCGACGACAATGGTGGACAAAACCAACAACGGTAATGAGAAGTGCTAGGATTCTGCGAGAGGAGTTAGAGGATTTGCGATAACGAGAGTGAGAAGAGATAGGGTTTTGTGAGAAGGTTCACAAGAGTATGTGATAACGAGAGTGAGAGGGTCCGAAAGAGTTAGTGAAAGGATCTGTGTGAGGGGTGAGAGGATAAGTGTGAGGGGTGTGAGGTTTCCAAAAGCGTCGAGGTTATAGTTTTCCGAAGGTCAAATTGTGTGGTTTCCAAAAAAAACATGGGAAAGAGAAATGGTATGGAGGGAATGAAAATGCAAGAAAATGTATATTTCAAAGGAGAATTATGGCGGTTTTAAATAAAACGTTTTGAAAGAGAAGTTGTTATTAAGTTATCATATTATACGGATAATTGTAGTGAATTTTAATAATCGTCATATTAAAATCGCCACTTTTTTGTAATGACGTTAGACGATAAAGAAAGAGACCATAAGAATAGACAAAACATAAACATAAAAGGTAAATGAATGATTACACAAAAAAATTTAAGTGGTTCGACTAAAACTTAGTCAAAAAATCACTAAGAAAAAATGAGATTACAAGAAAAGATTTATCTCACTAGAAAAATCTGAATTCTAAGTTAAAGATAATTATTAATTACAAAGTCATATTTATACAATTAAATATGTCAAACTAACTCCACGCACTAAACAATTTCAAAATCACGGACGTAAACAGAAAATGCTGAGAGTTAAATTATACAGTATATGATCTAACTAATCTCTGATGACGGTCTTATACACCAGATGTTGTAACCTTCCATATATCTTTTGTCTCTAGATAGTCTAAAACTTTTAGATATAAAGTTTTATTGAACAAAATCTTCAATGTCTTCAATATTGTGAAGTTAGAAGTTAGAGGTAAGTTAGGGGGGTCAAATTGTTTTTTTCCACATTCAATTAAATTTAGGGGAAGAAGTTGGTAAGTTAAGTGGAGTGAGTTGACAAGTTATCATAAGAATTTGATTATCGTATGAGAAATAAAAAATGTATAGAACTAAAAGAAGAATAGATGTGATATGGGAATAAGCATTGTTGAAGTGCTGAAAAAAGAAAAGTGGGAAGTGTTGGTGCTTAAGCAAGTACTATGTGAAGGATGAGTGTTGGAAAAGTGGGAAAAGGGTTTTAACAGGTAAGAAACACGTGGAGTTTGAAAGTGACTATAACACGCGCGAAGGAGACAGCAAGAGCTATGTCCGCATGGGACCACTCCAAGTCAACACCTCCTTAGTTGGGTGTTCCCCCCCTTCCCGGCGGCTAAGGTTGGTGCTGCTGAGCCCTCTATTCTATTCCCAACACTATTCTACTTTATCACAAACTCCAAAAACTTTTCTGCATAATCTTATTTTCAAGAGACTTGGCTCTGAATTTTGTTTTGAAAAGATAAAACTGTTTATTACCACTCACACACTTGATGAATCTTTCCTAATATGTATAATTAAAGTGTAGTTTAGGTAAGAAAAGTTGGAATGAGAGATAGCTGGACCACATAGATATATATAGCTGTCTCCTATTCCTTTACTCCTTTCATGAACAATTATTATCAGTATTAAATCAATGGCATCGAAGTACTATGTGAAGAAAAACTAGGTCGACCACTGCTTCTTCCTCCACAGTTCACTACTGGAGTCAATACCTTATTCATCTCATCTCATTCTCTCAAGAAATAAGTTTTAAAAGCGTGCAAGCAATAAAAAGTCTCTACTCTCAATAATTACATATCTTCAAGTATTACCTATTTACTTCCTTTCGTCACAAGCTCTTCTTAGATATAGGAGATACTAATGGGCGAAACTTATCCATGTTAAATTCAATAAATATGTTTTAGTCAATTATCATTCCATCATAATTTCAAAAAATACAATAATTTTTTATAAAATCAAATTTATTTTATAAATTTTTATTATAATTATAAAAATAAACAACAAATTTATTTTGAACCAGCTTTATGAAAAATCTTTCTGTTATAAAATAAAATAAAAAATTTATACTTGATTTCATAAATTATCAATTTATATAATCTATAAAGATAAAAAAATATATAATTAAAATATTTCAAAATTACATTCATCCGTATTCATCCGTATACATGAAACAAAACACTTACACGTTTAGCATACTGTTTGAACACTAAACTTCTCAAACATAACATTTACCAATAATATATATATTCGTATTCTCATATCTTATATTTTAAAAATTACATGTATCACAGTATTTTTCTGTATTAGTGTCGTGTTCTTGTCGAAGTGTCCGTCTTTATGCTCCATAATGACCTCTATTCCTATCTAAATTTCTAGTAACTCACAAAACTTCTGTAAACTAAGCATTATTATAGTTATATATATAATAATTTGAAATATAAAAACCAAAAGCCGGGGACAGAGACTTGGAAGTAAACCCTAGTTGAGTGGAAAGAGTATGGTGTGGCACGTGGATAATCAATCCATGAACACGATGGCTGCTGGAACATAATTGAGCAATTAAGGTACAAATTTGAAGTGGCAGCATGGGGCCAACTCTTTTTTCTATCTTGGATCATCATCATCAGTCGCCATCTTGATTGGAAAATAAAACTAAAAGTTACATTCTTTTTCATTTTGGGCATGCAGGTGTCGGATGAATTGGATTGTTAGGCAGTTAGAGTGAAGCTAACGCAACAGAGAAAACCATTTAATCGCGCAACTGATAAGTCTTTCAGGAAAAAAGCAGAAGCATATGCATTCTGTGGTGTATTTCACTAAAAGTTCTATGTAGCTATGCAAATGCCTTGCACAAGTCTTTTTCCCCCGTATATTTTGACAAAGATTACACGTCTCCAATACTAGAAACTATCATATTCATCACAGCTTTCCAACTTATACCAAAGAAGATAGTTTTAATACAAAAGATAATCTTATATGACCTAGGTATAAAATATCAAATAAAAGTTAGGATTAGGAAGTTTCTATAGTGCAGGAATGAACCATGAAAGCCGCAAAAATAAGAATATAATAAGTGAATTTAGAGATTTAATAACACTTTAATGTGATATATAGAGAAAGTCGTGCGTAGGCGTAGAAGTAGAAAGAAGTTACGGAAGACGACAACAAGGAAGAAGAACGAAAAAAAAATTAGTATTGATTAGGGAGTAAATTTGTGAGAGTGAATTTGAGATGATTTGAATGAAAAGTGTAGAGAAGATGAGGTTGTTTGGATTAAGATGAATAAAGTAGAAAGTGTATGAATTTTTTTTGAAAGTTTCTTCGGGATGTTGGAGTGTGATTCAATTTATTTATTTTAATTGATAAAAATCTAAGATTGTATATTTATCCTATTTAAAAGTTATTGAAGAATTAATTTGATTGATTAGTTTATGGATTATAATTGTTTTTAATTAAAATATTATTTTTAGTACCGTGTAAGAATTAATTTAAGAATAATACGAATTATGTGAAATTTGGAATTCTGGTTCAGCAACCGGTTTTGAGGTTAGAAAGTATTTTTTATTTTGGATAGTGTTGTTAAGAAATGCAACCGATTATTTTGGCTGAAAAACTATAAAAATGAGGCCACTAGAATTTGGAACATTGGTAAGGAACTGGGATTTACTTTTTTGGGAAAGGAGGATATTGTTATAAGTAGTTTATAATCTTTGGAAAACCGGACAGTTGTAAGATGAAGAACATTAGGGGAGAACTGTGTTTCTGATGATGAAAATAATTAGTATAAATGTAAGAGGGTTAGGAGGTAATGTTAAAAGAAAATATCTAAGAGACCTAATTAGCAAGGAACAAGCAAACATGGTTTGTTTACAAAAGACTAAATGTTTTGTGTTAAGTAAAGAGAGTTGTTATCTTCTTTGAGGCTCTAATGAATTAGACTGGGTTGAAAATGGTGCCAACAATATTGCAGGTGGAATTTGTTAGAATATATGGCCTTAAACAAGAGGGGGTGAATTGTTTATAAGAGATTTTCACAAACTTTGAAGGTATAATGAAATTCAATGCCGAATTACAGAGAAAAGAATCAAGGAAACAAATACCCAAAATTGTTTTAAGATGATATCAGAAAAACAATCGGTTGTTTTGTCGAAACAATCAGTTGTTTTGTCGAAACAATCAGTTGTTTTTATCAGCAGTTAATAAAAACAACTTAAAACATATATATGTGAGATCAGGGAAAGAGAGAATCACCCAAACAGATTTATACTGGTTCACTCTTACACCAAGAGCTACATCCAGTCCTTAGAAACCACTAGATAATCCACTATGCAATCAAAACCAGATTACAAACATCACACACCAAAGTAATGACCTTGAACCCATCAAGAAACACACTACCTTTGGAAAACCACACCATGAATATTGATCTTGAACACCTCAAGAACACACAACACTTTTTGGCAACTCAACAACAGAAATACAGTAATCAAGGAAGAAGGGAATAGAATACACCTGGGTATTACAAAGCTTAAAGATCAGAATTACAACTCAATCCTATTCCACACACTTAAAAATGATCCAAAGCTCTTTCAAATCTTGGAAAAACTGTTTTGATAAACTCTTTCTCTCTTACTCCAAGATTAGGAGCGTAAAATCACCTTTATATAGACCCACCAAGTGGTCAAAAACATAAAGGAGCCAAGTTAGTTAGGATCATTTAAAACATATTAAAATCACTTAACAAAATTTTGTTAAGGTTTTCAAAAAAACAATCGATTGTTTTGTTGAAACAACTGATTGATTTGGTTTGACAGCAAAGTCAACCAAGTCAAACAACTTTCAACCTTTTTCAAAAACTACTAAGGTAAAACAACCTGTTGAAATTTTGACAGCTTCTTAAAAAACACATATTTTCAAAAGGATAAAGATTCAAATGAACTTGGATCATCTTAAGGAGTGAATTAACAAGTTTCAAACAACTAGACAACACACACACCCAACAGCAAGGTCTTCAAGCTTTCCTCTTGGATTTGGAGACATCAAAGCATCTTGTTCAACAGAATTATTACAATGTGGAGAAAAAATTGTTTCCAAATGTCTAGTTTTGTTAATGGAAGGAATTATACTATTGTTGAAGGGTTGTGGATGGTTGGGCTTGGGGTACAAGTCACTTTCGTGAAAGTTTACTGTTCCAGTTCATTACGGGAGAAGAAGCTGGTTTGGGAAGAGATTATCGAATACAGGCAGAATCAAATCTTTAAGGCCTAGTGTGTCAAAGGAATGACTTGAAGTTTGACTACATAGTAAACATTTTGTTTTAAGTAGATCTTTCTCTAATCATTGCGTTGTTGTGTTTAAAGATGTGTATGTGGACTGGGGCCCAAAATCGTTTAGGAGCCTGGATGTTTGGTAAAGTGATAGTAGGTAGAAAGAGTTTCTGAGAAGTAAATGGTCTAGTTACGATGTGCAAGGAGGAGGAATGTTTATTTTCAATGAAAAATTGAAAAAACTTTAAGCAAATTCAAAAGTATGGAACAAAAAAGTTTTTGGGAATGTCAATCGTATTGGTGAAGGTTTGCAGAAGAGAATTGTTGAGTTGGATACAAGAGATGACAATAACGAGTTAAATGTGTCCGAAAGGGAGGAAAGAAGGATACTCTTAACAGATTATAGCATAATTCTTTTTAAGCAAGAGGCGGTTATGCATAAGAAAGAAATATAAAAGTGGTTAAAACGGGGTGATCTTAACACAAAATTTTTCCACTCAGTTGTAAAGTGGAGGAGGGCAAGGAACGAGTTACACAATAACGGTTAGTGGTGTGTTGATAAGGAGGTAGTGTCGATAGTGAAAGACTTTGCGGTCAATGGTAACTGGCCTAGGGGGTCAAACGCGTCGTTTTTATACTTGATTCCTAAAATTGACAATCCCCAACAACTCGGTTTAGACCTATTTCGTTGGTTGGATGCTTATATAAAATAATCTCAAAAGTGGAGGAGGCTAAGGAACGAGTTACACTATAACAGTCAGTGGTGTGTTGATAAGGAGGTAGTTAAAGATAAGGTTAGAGAATTTTTCAAGGATAGATTTGCCGGGAAATATGCTTTTCAGATTAGGTTGGACAATGTCAACTTCAATTCCATTTCTAGGGAAGACAATGAAATGTTGGTTGGTGACTTTTCTATAGAAGAAATCAGGGAAGCAATTTAGAGTTGCGACAGTTCAAAGAGTCTTGACCCAGATGGTTTTAACTTTGGATTCATTAAATTTAGTTAGGATGTTATTAAATTGGATGTTGTGTCGACAGTGAAATACTTTGCGGTCAAAGGTAACTGGCCTAAGGGGTCAAGCGCATCGTTTTTATACTTGATTCCTAAAATTGACAATCCACAACAACTCGGTTTAGATCTATTTCGTTGGTTGGAAGCTTATATAAAATAATCTCAAAAGTACTATCTCTAAGATTGAAAAAGGCGATTAGTAAAGTTGTCGACGTCAAACAATTTGCTTTTCTTGAAGGGAGGGGTTTGCTGGATAGTGTGCTAGTGCCCCAATGAAGTTTTGGATGAGATGAAGAGGAAGAAGAAAAGTTGCATTTTCTTTAAAGTTGATTATGAGAAGGCATATGATTCTGTATGTTGGGAGTTCATTTAGAAAGGGTTGGATTTTGTGAAAAATGGATTCAATGGAATAGGTGTTGTTTAGAATCAGTCTCGGTGTCAGTGCTAGTGAATGGTGGTTTGACTAAGGAGTTTAGTCCAATGAGGGGGTTATGCCAAGGGGATTTGTTACCACCTTTTCTGTTTCTTATAGCGACTGAAGGTCTGACAGGTGTGTCAAGGATGGTAGTTGAGAAAAATCTGATTGATAGTTTAGAGATTGAAAATAAGAAAGTGAAGGTAAACTTGTTACAATATACTAACGATACTTTGTTCTTTTGGGAATCTAATACTAAAAGCTTTTTAACATCAAGGCGGATTTGAATTGTTTTGAATTATCTTATGGGCTTAAGGTAAATTTCTTGAAGAGATAGATTGGTGGACTAGGAGTTGATCAAATTACGATTCAGAGTTTTGTGGATATTATTAATCGTGACGTGATGGGAACTCCTTTTGCTTACTTGGGTATGTCGGTAGGGGGTGTCATAAGAGAGGTGCATTTTGGGGTTGCGTGGTTGAAAGATTGAAGAGTAGATTGAGTAGGTGGAAAGGTAGGTTTTTGTCCATGGCTGGGAGGATCTCTCTGATTAAGTTTGTACTTTCTTCTATCCTGTTATTCTATATGTATTTATTCAAAATGCCTTCTAAAGTGGTAAACAAGATAGTGAGAATCCAAAGGAACTTTCTATGGGGGTTGGGGTCGGAAGGGAGGAAGATTGCCTGGGCATCTTGGAAAAAGGTTTGTGAGAGTCACAAGAGGCTGGTGGTCTTGGAATCCTTGATTTAAGGGCTTTTAATATGGCGTTACTAGGAAAATGGATATGGCGTCTGTGATGGATAAGGGCGGGTTGTGGAAGGAGATACTTGTTTCTAAATATGGTGGTTGGAAAAGTTTGAGAGAGGGTGGGAAATTTGGTAAGGATTCCATTTGGTGGAATGATTTGAAGGAGGTTTGGGAACAAAACTTTGAGGATGATTTCTTTTGGAGGATTGGTAATGGTAAGGGAATTTGCTTTTGGGAGGATATTTAGGTGGGTTGTGGTGCTTTGAAGTGCGTTTTCCCGAGGTTGTTTTCCTCAAGCATTTCCAAAGTCTCTAAGTTGACAGAGTTTGGGGGTTGGAGTAACGACGTTTGGGAGTGGTGTTTAGCTTGGAGAAGGAGTATTTTTTAATGGGAAAATATTTTGGAGAGTCAATTTCTACAGGAACTTCAAGGGTTGAGGCTTGACTTGGAAAAGGAAGATAGTTGGATTTGGAAGGATGTAGAGTTTTTAGCGTATTCAGTTAAATCAGCTTATGTATCTTTAAGAAGGGAGATTGAAGGGGAAAATAGAATTGTGTACGATAAGTTTTGGAGGTGTAAAGCGCTACCTTCAGCCCATGTCACTACTTGGAGGGCAATGTCAAATAAGATTGCTACTAGGGTCAATTTGGAAAAGCGTGGGGTTGAGGTTGAAAGTCTTTCATGTAGTCTGTGTGGGAAGCAAGAGGAGTCTAGTTGGCATCTATTCTTTTAGTACAGAATAGCTTGGCTCGTTTGGAGCCAATGTTTTGCTTGGCTTGGCATGGCGTCTATGGTTCATAATGATTCAATCAGCCATTATTTGCAATTTTTGTTGAGTAGTGCACGTGAATTTGTGAATGAAGTTTGGGGAGCGATTTGGATTACTGTAGTAAGTGATATTTAGAAACACAGAAATAATGTCATTTTTAAAGGTGGTGTGGTTGATGTTTTAGAATTGTTCACTCTTGTTCAGTTAAAGGTTTGGTCTTGAGTTAAGTCCAAGGCACCTTCAATTGTTTTCTTTTATTCTAACTGGTGCCTCGATCCTTTGGTTTGTAAGAGAATGGTTAAATGATGTGGTAGGTTGTTGGTTGGGTTTTTAGTTGGTTTTAGGTGTTTGCAGGGGTTTTCGTTAAGATGTCGGTAGGAGGTTTTAGCATAGTTAGGGGGAGTCTAAGTGTTTTTCTTTTTCGATTTGTATAAGAGTTGAACCACCCCTGAAGTGGTTCATATTGATCTATTCTTTCTTGTTGATAAAAAAAATGTGAAATTATCGGAACATATTTATAATTTTAAGAAAAATTAATTGATGTCCTATTTAAATAAAAACTTAAAATTTCTAAAATATTCAAAATTCAAAATAAATACAAATCTTAAATTATATAATATCTTATTTAAATAAAAGTCTAAAT
>Ga0123341_1005701_pt1 | contig 11148 bp, 6 predicted proteins | sample Turbeapinknodule_FD_89959 | JGI IMG/M metagenome (GOLD analysis project Ga0123341, IMG submission 89959) | Root nodule microbial communities of legume samples collected from Mexico - Turtle bean Mexico pink nodule | ecosystem: Host-associated > Plants > Roots > Nodule | place: Mexico: Nepantla... | reverse complement strand
TGTTACTAATATGATTAATATTATTACTAATACTACTAATATTATTACTAATATAATTACTGGCATTATTACTAATATTACTAATATTATTAATGCTATTATTGTTATTATTATTGCTATTAATGCCAATAATTATATTATTATTATTATTATTATTTGTTCTTAACGGTTGATTTTGATCGGACTTAATAGTGAGCTCTGGGTTAAAACGACTTTGTTTGGTGTATTGAACCGAGATGAAGACGTTTTGTGACGAAGGGCGCTCCACCTGTTGATCACACTCCGACAATCAAGTCAGTGAGAATATTCAAACTATAAAATTTGTATCAGTGTAGAGTTCTCAGAAAACTTACCTTAAGGGTTTAGCCCCTTTTTATAGACATTCTTTCAACATTTATTCAACAAGAATATAACCTCAACAACAAGAATATAATTTCAACAGTAAGAATATAATTTTCAATTATAAGAATATTCTGTTGACATAAATCTTTATTTTTTAGGTAAAATGCGACATTATTCCTAACAGCTTTTATTTACATAAAAGATATACATACACTCAACTACTTCAGGTATTCACCATGTGGTTTTGCTTTTAGTCATTCTCTTGATATGGATTGTCAAACGTCTGTGTTAAAATATATGGCCTTAAACAAAGAGGGGGGTGAATTGTTTATAAGAGATTTTCAAGAACTTTTGAAGGTTTAATGAAATTATGTGTAGAAATCCAGAAGAGGAATCAAGTTAGCCAAAAACACAAACTGTTTTAAAGCAAAACACAGAAAAGCAATCAGTTGTTTCTTCGAATCAATCGGTTGTTTATACCAGTTAAAACTTAAACAGCTTAAAAACAGAATTTAAAGGAGTTCAGAGAAAGAGAAATGCACACGAACAATTTATATTGGTTCACTCTTACAACAAGAGCTACTTCCAGTTCTCAGAAACCACTGGGTAATCCACTAAGCAATCAAACCAGATTTCAAAACACCACACACCAAAGCAGTGACCTTGAACCCCTCAAGAAACACACTACCTTTGGCTAACCACACCAAGAGTATTGATCTTTAACACCTCAAGAACACACAACACTTCTTGGCAATACAACAATAGAAATAGAGAAGATTAAGAAAGGATTACACATGATCAAAGAACAATCTGAAAAGAATACAATTGCAATCCTATTCCACTCACTCTTGAAAATCAAAAGCTTGATGTGAATCTTGAAAACTTGAGATCAAATATGTCAAACTGAATTTCTCAAAACTTTTTCTTACTCTTTAGAAACATATAACAAATTATTTATATTTTCCAAAGATTGGTTAAAACATTTAATGAAGGAGCGTATTCAGTTAGAAATCATTTAAAAAAGATTCACCAATCAAAACAGAATTCTGTTAGGATTTTCAAAGAAACAACCGGTTAAAACCACGAAACAACCGATTGATTTGATTTGACAGTTAAGTCAACCAAGTCAAACAACTTTCAACCTTTTTCAAAACATCTAAGAACAAAACAACCGGTTGATTCGACAAAACAACATGTTGTTTTTCACTTAGTTGGAAAAACATATAATTTCAAAAAAGTTTTAATTCACATCTGTTTTAGATTCAACAAAAGAGTGGATCACACTTTAATCTACCCAGATCCCACCCACACACAACAACAACACCAGCCTTTCATCAAACACCTTGGATTTGGATTCTTCAAAGCACTTGATCACTCTTGATCAACAGTCTGGGCTGACCTCATGACAAACCATTGGGCCCGTTACTCACCTTAGGCCGAGTTAGGTATCTCTCAAACTGGCTTGTCTAATCGAGTTACTACACCTAAGTGTTTGGGTTGAGGTCCCGAGCACGTTGGACTAGTACATTATTATTATTATTTTTATTAATATTATTTTTAGTTATTATAATTATTAATTGTTATTAACATTATTATTAATATTATTATTAATATTATTATTAATATGATTATTTTTTATTATTATTGATATTATAAATATTAATACCATTATTATTATTATTAGTGTTATTAATATTGTTATTAAATCTATCGCTGTTGTGTAAGATATTTAAGAAGATTTACTTAAATAATATTTTTGAATGATATTTGCTCTATTTTTGATGTGTTTTACAGAAGAGTATTTGGTTGCAAAATTTGAGAGAATTTCCCTGCATAAGATTGAGTTGATTTGTTCTTGTTTCCTCAGAATAATAGAAGTACGAAATTAATATCTTCCTTTTCCATAATGGAGCATCCATCAGTAGACGCTTCAGAAGATTGTCTAGTCCTTCCATAACCAAACTTTCCAATTTTCAAAGTGAATTAATTCTTTATTGGAAAATCTTTAAAATCTTTGCAAAGGATAACTAGATTCAAATATTTCTCTTCAAATCAACTTTTTCAGCATTAGACGTTCTAGAAAGACCGTTTAATGGGTGTGTCAAGTAAGACCATCTAATCTTTCTTTAGTGAGAGACTTTCCAAACTTCAACGCATTATTAATCTTCATTTGCATTATCATTATTAAGTTTGGAATCTTTGCAGATGATCAAGGTCAAATAAGATAAAATGTATTTAAAATCCAAATTTAAACAATGATTCTAATTATGGTCCAGTTTCATCTAGTTATGCGGATTTTTTATAAAACAGTGGATTACTCTCATTTGCACTATAAGAAAACTATGCTAGACACTCTATTTTAAAATCTTAAACACTACTACAAAAAAGTACTTTAATGACAATGAAAAAGACCATATGAAGACGGCTATAAATTTGTCGATATTTTGAGTATCGTTATAAATCAACTGGTTATAACAAAGATTCTAAAATTGTTGTTTTAAAAACATATTAACGACACATATAAAAATGCCGTTATTCTAAAAATAAATAGAAAAAAAAGTTTATTTTTAAAGTCGGTTCCAAAGAAATCGTCTTTATAAATGGTATCATTCAGAAAAAAATCACGATGATGATCCTGATGATATTCACAACACAAAGCTTCTTCGATTTTCAATTAACAAAAGCGGCATATATAATTTTGATAACAGAGATAATCATAACAAAATCTTAATTTTTATTTAGCTCACAGACAAAACTTTCCTTAAAAAGACAAAAATTACCCTTTTAACTCTTTCAATCTATTTTTATTATTTTAGATTTACCCAATCATATTAATTATTTTATACTTTTTCACACTAATTGAAAAGAAAAATTATAGTAAATCATATCATTGCATTAATTAATCATAAAATGATATATACAGGAATAAATATGTTGATTAATAAATAAATGTTAATCTGGCGGTGCATAAAAGTTAAATTTAATTATTTTAAGTATTTAAAATCAAAACCTTATCTTAGTTAAATTAAAACTACTTAATATAAATTATTCTGCGCAGTCTTAGTGGATATAAAAAGTTGTAAAAAGTAATAATATAATTACAAACTAAATTTCCAAGTACTTAGGTTCAGTATATATAATAAACATATTCATTGAGTTTGGATAAAAATACCAATGATAAATTTTCTTTATAATTGCATCAAACTCTATTCTATCCAATAATATTTTATGTTAAAGTGAAGAATTATATATTTTCAATTTTAAATTCAATCCACAATGCAAGCAACTTTTATTCTTGTTTTTGTTTTCAAAAAACTAGATTATACCCACAAAAATGCTGACTAAAAAGATTTTTTATCTGAACTAATTTATTACAGCACCAGTGTTGAGAGATCTGTAATAATTCTTACATTTGGAGATTTCAGTAGCTGATTTTTTTTATCAAATCCAATGACGATGGAAAGATGGTTACAAATATTTCTCCTCCACTAACACCTCCCACAATCCAGAATGCAGATCATAGGAATCCTATTATGCTCCCTGTTACACTATTCTCCATCTAAATTCGATGTCCTACAAATTAAACCACCCATTGTCATTTGCTCAATAAATTAACCAAATAATGAGAAACAAAGAGAAGAGTTTTGGTGACTGAGTAGAGACACTTACCGGCCAAATATGTTGGTATCCGGATCTTGAGCTCCATAGAAAGTTCAGAACTTTAGAAAGAAAACCAGTACCCTTTGAGTGTGTTTTTCCTCACCAAAGCCAAGATCCAACCTTCCTAAATGGAAAGTAGCATAAACCCAAACAACCCAAAGCTAGTTACGATGCGGAGGGTGTTGCGACGTTGGCGGTGCGGGCGCGGAGGGTGCTTTGACGTTGGCAGCGCGACCACGGAGGGTGCTGCGAAGTGGGCGGCACGGGCGAAGAGGGTGCTACGACGTTGGTGGCTCGGACGCGGAGGGCTCAGGGGCGCGACGGTTGCTGGCAGTGGTAACCTCGGGGTTGCGAAGGACTTGTGACAGTGGTAGTGGAACGTAGGTGATATGAGAGAACTAGTGTCAGTGGATAGTGAAGAAGGAAAAGTGAATGGGCAAAGTGAAAGAAGAAAGAAAACACCCAAAGTAAAAATGAGAGGAGTTGGGCGCGGAAGTTAAAAGCAATGCATATAACGACACTTAATAGAACAACTGTCGTTGTCTAAAACCTAAATTGACTTATAACGACAGTTCACAAAGCAAACCGTTGTTAAAATCCAAATTAATTATAAGTTTTCTACCGCCTCTTTTTTAACAACGGTTATATAATAACTGTATTAACGACAGTTAATAGAACAGTTAAAACCTAAATTGACTTATAACGACAGTTCACAAAGCAAACCGTTGTTAAAATTCAAATTAATTATAAGTTTTCTACCGCCTCTTTTTTAACGATGGTTCTATAATAACTGTATATGTTTGAAGTCGTTGTATTAATATTTTTGTACTAGTGAAAGTTCGATAATAATAATTAATAAATGGTTTATGATTCTCTAAATTGTGTCTTATTGAATTTAATTTCTTTTATCTCTAGTTAATTGAAATGTCTCTCATATCTATTATTTTCCCCATAGTACGTAAAAAGTGCATTCAATTTAAAGTTGAAATATATCTGTAGATGTTAAAATTGTGAACTTATCATGCTTACATGTTAAGGCTTGATGTATAAACATTTGAATTAATATTACGCGACTTTTCTAATATAGAAAGAAATAAGGTGTTCAACTAATACAAACATTATACAAAGAGATATTTCAAAATATATATTTAAGAAAAAAATTGAATTGAATTTTTTATTTAAATTTTTTGATATTTAAAAAATAAAAGTAGAAAAAACTCGAACATAGTAACAAAATTGTATACTTTTAATTTAAGTATTACTTTTATTTCAAAGTAACGCAAAATTCTTAATTTTTCTAATAAGTACATACTAAAATTCCATGGTGGGACACTACTTGCTTGATATGGAGTTCAAAGAGTCAACACAGTCAAATATCTCTTCTAAATCCATGGAGTCAATCCTTCATATGAAGATTGAGTTTTTAAAGGTTAATTTTCTCCTAAATTCGTTCTCATTAAATTTAGAAAACTCCATATTCAAATGAAAGTTGACGGGCCTTGTCATGTAATAATCTAGCTAAAAAAGAGTACATTCTAAATTTACCTTTCAATCAACATAGCTTTGCATAGTAAAAGCAAATCAAGCAAAAAATGAATTCTAATTTAAACTTAAAAACCCATAATAAAGCAAAAAATGATTGGTGTAACCGTCCCACCTAAAACAAACCAAAACTAAAAAAGAACATTTGCAGAAGGTATAAGATGGCATTACACCATGGAATGTTAAATGTTCATCCACTTTCACTACTAAAAAAAAATAAAAATGGTAAGAATAACCTTTTCATCAGTATTTTGATAACCACATTTTATTTTATGTAATTGATCTGCAAATGGGTAATTGAAATTTGATTGTTTGTTCTTTGCATAACATGTCTCTTTCAGATTCTTCTCCTCTTCCTCGGTTGATGGTGCTTCAACTATGCTATATGCGAAGGGATTTCAGAAAATAACATGAGGTAGCTAGAGAAGAATACCAAACATGTTTTAATTTTCAAGAGAATGCCACCTTCATTGAATGGTTATTAATGATAAGCTATTGTTGCACATTTAGATAAACAAAAAGAAGAAAAGATTGGCACAAGTTATGTTCAGAAAGGGAGATGGAGAATGACATGGAAGGTGTGCATTGGTGTAACATATGCTCTAAAATGGTGAACCCAATTAGTGATGCTGAGAACATATGCCCATTTTGCGAGACAGAGTTTTCTGAGGTAATGGACAACCTAAGGGACCAGAATGATGTTATTGACTTGAGGTCAGCTTGGGTGTTCTCACTTTATGCCCCAATTTTTCTTGGTTTGATGGGTGCTTTCAGTCCTTCTCTAGCAAGGATTGCTCCACATGTAGGTAGCAGCTCAAGGGGGGAGGAAGAAGAGGTTGAGCAACAGATGGAAAATGAGCTTGTGCTTGGAAGAAGAAGAAGAACTTCATCCTACATGATGCATCTTTTCCGGGGACTTCATGTGAGGATGGTGTCTGAATTTGAAAACCTTGAAGACAATAGGAACATGGATAGCAGCAGCATACTTGTGATTGATCCATTCAATGAAGGCGCCCTTATTGTGAGAGGCCCTAACTTGAACCACACAAGTAGTCCAAATGAGAATAATGTAGTTGGAAGCTCCCTGAATGACCTTGTGGTAGGATCTGGCTTTGATTTGTTACTACAACACTTGGCACAGATTGGTCCTGGTGGGTATGCTAGTGTGAATCCTCCAGCACAGAAGGCAGCAATTGAAGCATTGCCTAGTGTGACTAGTGAGGAGAAGTTGCAGTGCACAGTGTGCTTGGAGGATGTTGAGGTCGGGATTGAGGCAAAGGAGATGCCATGCAAGCATAAGTTCCATGCTGATTGCATTGTCTCATGGCTCAAACTTCATGGTTCTTGTCCAGTATGCAGGTTTCAGATGCCATATGAGGATCCAAATGTTGAAGCCAATGTGGGAATTGGAAATGGCAATCAAAACAGTGAGATAGTCAGAGCTGGAGAAGAGAGACCAAGAAATGGAAGGAGGAATTGGTTTCCAGTGCTGCAATCATTTAGCAATTTTCTTCCTTCTCCCTGATCAAAGCTTTCTTGTGTTTCAAGTTGCAGTTTTGTTGTTATCCTTGTAGGAAATTTCACACATGCGATTGATGCAGCTGCACTTCTGATTGTGATATAGCCGCAGAGAGCTAAAAAACCTTAATGCTCCGGCTAAAGTTGTATTAGTTAACCGTTTATTAAACCCTTTTAGGGTCTTGTCTTCATCATCTTCATCAAGCATGAACAGATAACCCTGGACACTGTCATGCCTCTTAAATCCTTCCATGTTTTAGATTTCCTAGTCTCACTTTCTTGTACAATTCAAATACGTATATGTTTGTAAATATTTGCAAAAGAAGAATAAGTTTTAGTACTATTTTCTGGTAAAATATACTGCATTCTTTTGTTTACCAATCCAAAAAGAAAATGAACATGGTATCACTGTTAATGTTTAGTTCCCGAGAAACAATAACATTAGTTTATAAAGTTACAAAAAAACAACTTTGAGTACATGATCTCTAACTAACTGACATTTTAGTTCTGAACTTTGGTTCACATCAATCACTGTGGTCCTTAATATTGTTGTACATTGGTCAATTCAATCCCAGACTTTATCAAATATCAATCATTTTAGTTCTTAACTTGGGTTCGTATCAATCAGTTTGGTCCCTCATATTGTTTTATACAGTGAATTTGATTTCTAATGTCAAGGATCAAATTGACTATTTTGTCAAATGCAAAAACCAAATTAACAGTGCTGTCAAAATCAGAGACTAGATTAATTGTTGTAGAAGTTAGGATCCAAATTTGCTTTTCATAAAATCAAGAACTAAATTGAGTAATGCTCAAATTTCAGGACTAATGGTATATTGATATTTAATTCTCACACCAGATTCCCTTCAATGAAATCAGAAAGAGAACAAAGAGCTATTTTGTGAAAACAAAAGTACAAAGAGCGTAAAAAGAAGCCTAAAAACTAAAAAGTGAAAAACTAAAAACAAGGGTTTGGTCCTAGTTCTAAGTCCTAGTCCTAGTCCTAGACTTTTGTCCTCAGTTAACAAACATCCAATATCTTGATCACAGTACTGGATTCAACTCGGAACAGTGCTACAATACTGTCTCCAGGGGTGCACAAGCCAGTTTTCATTGCATATGAAAGAGCAAACTTGATGGTTTCTTGTGTTGACTCAGTCTGGGAGGCTCCACAAGAACCAGTGGCCAAAACAGGTACTAGGCCGCGGTAGATAAGACTATGCCTTGCAGGGGCTTCTTCACTGCAGAACCATTCAAAAGAATCTGTGGTTATCTCAGGAACTACCACAGAGAGAATAGGCATGCTGGGTCTATACTTGGCCACAAGTTTTGAAGTGGTTCCACCTCTAGTCAGCACTAAGATTAGAGCAGCATTGATGCACCTTGCAGTCCTGACTGCTGCTGAAGCCATGCTCTCCAAAGGACTCATTGGAGTGGGAGCTGTTTCCATAATTCTTTTGAATAGATCACCGTAGTCTATGAAACTTTCTGCTTCAGAACAGATTCTAGCCATGGTTTGGACAGCAATCTCTGGATTGTCTCCTGCAGCAGTTTCCCCACTAAGCATAACACAGTCTGTGCCATCAAGGACTGCATTGGCAACATCAGTGGCCTCGGCTCGGGTAGGCCGGGTTGATTTGATCATGGACTCTAACATCTGGGTGGCAGTCACCACAGGCTTGCCTTGTATGTTTGATTTGTGTATCATTAATTTCTGAGCAAGAAAGATTTTCTCAATTGGAATTTCCATTCCCAAGTCACCTCTTGCCACCATGAATGCGTCTGAATTTGCAAGTATGTCATCAAAATTAGCAATGCCCTCTTGATTTTCAACCTAACAAAGACAAGAACATGACTAATAAGTATAGGAACTTTTTGCTTTAACATTTTTTCTTGTTTTCAGGTAATTGTATTGGTAACTTGCGAATCACTGAAAATGGAATCAAAGTGAAGATAACAGGTAATTTCTACAAGGAATTTTGAAAAAAGGGTAAAAACAAACATTTTGTCCAATCAAACAAGTCCTGTTGCATTCTAAAGAACGGTTGATATTTCATTTGATGATTTGACAATAAGATGGATGGATGGGATACCTTGGACATAAGAAGTATGTTTTTGGCATGCTCTCCAAGTAAGTTTCTGACCTCCACAAGGTCTGAACCTTTTCTAACAAAAGAGAGAGCAATGATGTCAATCTTATTAGGAACCCCCCACCCCAAAATGTCCTCCTTGTCCTTCTCTGTCAAGGTTGGAAGATCAACAACCACTCCGGGAAGATTAACATTCTTCCTCTCTCCCAAAACTGCAGAATTTTCACACCGACATCGAATCAGGCCATTCTCCTTGCTACATTCCAAGACAGTGAAGCTTATTGTCCCATCAGCACACAGAATATTACTCCCTGGACTCAAATCGTGTGCCAACTTCTTGTAGCTCATGCTGATCATCTTCTCATCACCCTTTATACTGTAATCAGTCGTGATTGTGATTTCTTGTCCTCTATGGATTTGTATAGGTTTCCCTTCTTTCAAAAACCCAGTTCTGATCCCTGGACCCTGCAATTTTTTTCAAACATAAACACCAAAACCAAATATGTCAAATGACCATTCTCAAATCATCAGTGACAGAATGAAGCTCTCAAAGTAGCATCACCAATGCCATGATGCACCTCAAAGAATATACCCAAAAAGAACAATTCACTCATTTGAATCTGTTGTATACCTACTTAACGTATTCTATTACCAATGTAACTAAAATGCAAAAATTGAAAATTAAAATAATATAACAAAGTAACTTGTAAAAGCAGGTAAAAGGTGAAAGAGTTTTGAAACCTTGGTATCCAACATGACAGCACAGAGAATGCCAGTGTTGTTCATTGCATTCCTGAGATTGTCAAGGGTCTCTTGGTGATAATAGTGAGAACCATGAGAGAAGTTGAAGCGAGCCACGTTCATCCCTGCCTTGAGAAGCTTCTCCAGCATCTCCACAGACCTACTTGATGGTCCCAAAGTGCACACAATCTTCGTCTTTGCCTTCACACCCTTTTTCTCCATTCTTCCACCCATCAACACCTTTTCCATTCCCTCCTTAGATATCAATGTACTATTCTTCCTGATAAATCATCACACAAATAAAGCACGAAAAATAAGAACTTTATATTAATAAGAAAAAGGGTTCATCTATGAACCAATTTTTGACACTTGCACAAGGAATATACATGCAAGTACATGGCAGGGCAAGATGCTACAAAACTTGTTTCACAAATTAGCTTGAAGCCCAAGCAAATTCGTCCACGAAATGTATGTGCTTTCTTGTACAAATCATTGTGCAAGATCAACTTTTGACGGTTAAAACTTGAAATAGAACGAATATGCTCATAAAGTACACACATGATGTGATCAATCATTAACTAAATCGAATATAATGTACCGTGTAATTGACTTCCAGAGAAAAAATGTTGAAACTCGAAGCAAGAAGAATTGGAATTCACCAAAAGAAGAAGATTTGAAGCGTAGTGAAGTAAAACCGTGAGACGAGTCCCTTGTATATATAGGCAAATGGAGAAATCTTGTAACCATGCATTTCGCAGAAAAAGACAAGATTATGATAAAATCTTTAAAATATTAATGTCACATAATCTATTTATAAGTTTTCCTTTTTATTTTATTTATGATTTTGTAATCCTTTCTAATAATATGATTTAATTGCGATTTACTTTAAATTTTGAATTTTGTTTGGCACTTTATCAAGTTGAAGATTTTCTTTAGAAAAATTATTTCTAATATTACGATGATAATCCATCCTAATTTGATTTTATTTCTCAAATATTAGATTTTTACACATCGTATCACCAAAGATGGCTTTCATGATTTAAATAATATTTTTTATAATAAGTACACAAATTAATGCGTGGATATAAATAATGATTTAAGAAAATGAAAAATTATCAAGAGCAATTTATTTATTTATTAATTCATTTGTTAAGATAAAATCTATTAAACTATAAAATATACGCTACACTAAAAATTTATCCAACTAAAATCTATCATATTAAATATATATATATATATATACATATATATATAT
>Ga0123341_1005699_pt1 | contig 11150 bp, 8 predicted proteins | sample Turbeapinknodule_FD_89959 | JGI IMG/M metagenome (GOLD analysis project Ga0123341, IMG submission 89959) | Root nodule microbial communities of legume samples collected from Mexico - Turtle bean Mexico pink nodule | ecosystem: Host-associated > Plants > Roots > Nodule | place: Mexico: Nepantla... | reverse complement strand
TATGTAAAAGAATAAAAGAGTTGATAACATTGATATTGATGCTATTATTAGTTGAGGTTGAAGAAATTAATTATAAAAGGTTATATGTTTTTATAACTTTCAGTAAAACCTTTTTCAATTAATTTCTTTAATCTTGAAGTGTCAATAACATCAATATTAATTTATATATATATATGTATATATATATATTATAAAAATAAAATATTTAAATATATGATTTATTATATATTGTATTAAGATTATACTGTAGTAAAAAAATTAATTATGTACAAACCTTTTTCAATTAATTTTCTCAACTCTGAAATGTCAATAACATCAATATCAATGTTTATATATATACATATATATGATTTTTTATTATATAAAATTAAAATAATTAAATATAATATTTATTATATTGTATTAAAGTTACATTGTAGTAAAAAAATTAATTATATTGTAGTCTAAATAAACTTTTACAAAAGCAACTATATAAATCAGCATTTACTATATCTCACTATAACATCTTTGAAACTACTCAATTTTCATTGGTTCCTTTATTTTTAAAAAGTAATGCTCTTATTGACTAAATTTTCTGCCAAATGCAAATTTCTCATTGCTTACTTTATTTATTTTTTAAAATTATTGACTAAATTTTCTTTTGACTATATTAGAAATGACATATTTCTTTTCATGTCTTTTGCAGTACTGAAGATTTGATGGGTCATGGTTATGCATAAAATACTATTTGTGCATATGATTATAACATATTTGTTTCTATTAATCAGAACTCACAAAAGTGATATAATGGGACAAAAAGTAAATAAAGTTTTATGAAAAGCAACATCACATTCTAAATACAAATTGGATTGGGCAGTATGATTCAAGCAAAGATGGTAATCATTTTCCACTGTCATTAATTAATTTTTTTTAACCATATTATTGATATTTAGTATCTGTTATTTGACTCTCTTAATAATAATAATAATAACTAATGTTCATTGAGAAAATAAATTGATTATTTTTAGTGAACCTCTTCTCCTTCCTAATTTAATAATATTTTTTATAAATTCAAAATTTTACTTTCTATTATAAATTTGAGACCCCATTTTCTTAATGTGTGTTTTGGACATGATTGAACTTACGGTTAGGGTGTGAAAAAAATCCAATCCATAATTATTCTTATTAGTTTTAATCCATTAAAATGGATTTATTTTAAATTCAAATTTAATTCATTTAATTGGATACAGTTTTGGATTATCCAAATTGTATTTTGGGATGAATTTTGACTTGGCCCGATCCAAGTTAAGCCAAGACAATCCAGTCGAGCAGGTCCGGGTCGATGTCTAATTGAGCAGTCCCGGGTCCATATCGAGCCGAGCGGGCCCATGCCGATTTCAAGCTGAGCGCACTCGGGCCGTTGTCAAGCCGAGCATTCCCGAATCGATGTCGAGCTGAGTTGGCCCGGGCCGATGTCAAGTCGAACCCGGACCAATATCGAGCCGAGCAAAGCTCGGACTGATGTCGAGTCGTCGGGCCCGCGTCGACGGCCAAGCCAATGTTGAGCTGAGCAAGCCCAGGCCGATGTCAAGCCGAACAGGCCTGGCCTAATGTCGAGTGGATTGAACTCGGACGACTCGACATTAGCAAGGGCCCCATCGACTCAACATCGACCCGGGCCCGCTCCACTTGACATAGGCTCAAGCCCGAACGAGTCGACATCGGCCTGAACCCGGATGACTCAACATCGGTTTGGGCCCAATCGACTCGACATCGGCTCGGACCCGGACGACTCGACATAGGTCTGGGCCCGGATGCCTCGACATCAGCTCAGGTCCGCTCGTCTTGATATTGGCCCGGGCCTGCTCGACTCGACATTGGCCAAGGCCCACTCCACTCGACATCGGCCTGGGCCCGTTAGGCTCGACATCGAACCGGGCCCGAGAGATTCAACATTAGCTTGGGCCCAATGGACTTGACATCGGTTCGGGCCCGTTCGGCTCGACATCGATCAGGGCCAAATCAACTTGACATTGACTCGGGCCCGCTCCACTCGACGTCGGCCCGAGCCCGGGAGTCTCGACATTGGCTCAAGCTCGGTCGACTCAACATCGGCCCGGGCCCAATCGACTCGACATTGGCCAGGACTCAAATGACTCGACATAGACTCAAGCCCGCTGCACTCGACATCGACCCGAGTCCGTTCGGCTTGACATCAGCCCGGGCCTGGGAGACTCGACATTGGCCTGGGCCCAATGGACTCGATATCAGCCCGGGCCTGGGAAACTCAACGGTTCGGGCCTATTCGGCTCTACATCGACCAGGGCCCAATCGACATCGATCTAGGCCCGTTCGACTTGACATGGGCCCGAGCCCAGAAACTCGACATTGACTCGGGCCCGTTCGAATTGACATTAGCCGAGCTTGCTCAGCTCAACATTGGCCTGGGCCCGTTTAGTTCGACATTGGCTCGAGCCCGTTTGGCTCGATATTGGTTCAGGCCCGTTTGGCTTGACATCAACACGGGCCCGTTTGGCTTGACATCAGCACGGGCCCAACGACTCGACATTAGCCTAGGTTTTCTCGGCTCGATATTGGCCTGGGCCAGCTTGGCTCGATATCGACCTGGGCCAGCTCGGCTCGACATCGACTCGGGAATGCTTGGCTCGACAACGACCCAGGCGCGCTCAGCTTGAAATCGATCCGGACCCGCTCGGCTCGAGATGGACCCGGGACTGCTCGGTTAGACATCAACTCGGGTCAGCTCGGCTTGACATCGACAAGATTGTCTTGGCTTAACTTGGATCGGGCCAAGTCAAAATCCATCTCAAAATGCAATTTGGATAATAAAAATATGTATCAAATCTATACCTAATCCATATCCAATTAAATGGATTGGATTTGAAATCCAAAAATATGGAATTGGATATGAAATCCAAAAATATGGATTTGAATTTTATATAAATTCATTTAAATGAATTAAAACTAATATGGATAATTTGGATTTTGTAATTTGGATTTTTTTTTCATAAACCCTAAACTCTAAATATGGTTAAAGTTGTATTTGACATTGGAAAAGTAGCTCCAATGAAGATTATTTCGTTTTTAGAAAATAATATAATTTATGTCTACAAGTCATCATAAAAAATTAACAGAAAAAAATACAGTATATTTTATGTGAAGACATTTAAAATAAATTTCGTGTTCGAGAAATTCTTTATATTTTTTTTCAATTTTCAATTATTTTAAAAATCTGAAACAACCTGAAATTATATTACAAAATAAGCTTTTAGTAAAATAGACCTTTTTTCTAAATTTCTTTCTACTAATAGTTAAAACTCACTAATTTGTAATCTTTAATCTAAACTAATAATAAATTTTAATGAATCCCTTTTTCTCACCTTCACTAAAAAAACTGTGTAAATTACATCAATGTGTGTAATTAAAACATAATTATTTTAGCTTCCATAAAAAACATTGTTGTCATTATCTGTTCAAACTAAAATTTAATTAATTATTCAGTGCCTGACTATTTGATTAAGAAAAGATTCATATTCAATTTGACTTCTAAAACATCACTAATAATCATTACATACAACTTCCAACTATTTTAGACAAATTACAAAAAGTGTTCAATACTTGCCTAAATATTTGATATTAATTTACACTACCAATGTTGACAAAAAGAAAAAATGAAGAGAAAAGCTAAGATTAAATGTGTCACCAAGAAAGATAAAATGATTCCAAGTTAAAAAAAAAAGAACTTATCAGGCAGGGACAACAGATAGATGTCACCATAAATTATGTTAAAATTCCAGAACCGGTTCTGCAAAAAATCATGCTTATTGGTTCTGGTTTAACTTACCTTTTCTGTTAATCTGGCCAACCATAATCACTCAGCTCTATATCAACTTAGCCCTTTTTGCTGATAATGATTTTCTTCTTGAGATGATCTCAGCAGCCCAACTTTTTCCTATTTCAGTTTGAAACTTCCCTGAAGACCAGGTAAAAGATGAAGTGATTGACAAAGGTTCAAATAAAATTTATGAGCAATTCATTTATAGCTAGAGTTTCAACTCTACCTGCAGTTGAAAGGAAAAATTCATCCAACACTTTTCCATGTTCTGCACAAGATATATAAAATTTGAGATACTTGGCATTCCAAGGCGTAAAATGATGAAGAGTATGTAGCAAAAGCTAAAGTACCATTCACTTTGGGAAGAACTATCAATTATCAACTCATTCAATAATAAAAGAGCTGGAGGAATTCAACTGTCTCAAGAATTCCAAACTTAAAGTGGTGTCACAGTAGGAATTCAACGGCCATATGCAATATATCTATTTATAACGTACCTATTTCATACTCCAATGCTTGTAGAATCAGTTCAACCTGATCAGAATGTTAGGAAAAGGACAAAAATACAATTAGAAATGAACTGCAGTGTCATGAAAGCATAAAAGGCAATGTATGTAATTTACACTTTAACTATGATATTTTTTGCCTAAATTTGTTACTAAAAGTTTTAAATCCCTTATATATAACAACTCTCATGTTTCCCTTAATTATAAAAAAAAATTTGGCATGTAGAGGTCATGTGCCATGTCATGTCTGTGCAATATTTTTTGCCAAAACTGTACCAACTGAATATATATAGTTTTTTTAATTCTCTGCAATTAATTTTGTATAGCCGGTATTCAGAGAATCAAGATCTTTTCTTTATGTGTGGAACATACTATCTGTCCTAGTCTCCGACCATAGAAGACAAATCTAAATTTCTTTATTTGGTAAATTCTGTTGGATTTAAGAAAAAAACACAACTGATTGTTATAATGTAAGCTTTGGAAACTTGATGGGTGTACATCATAGGATTTGAACTTGGTGGTGCATTAGAGTTGATATGGATTGTTGATGCCCAGAAGAGGAGGAGGAAAAATGGAACATGAAAATTTATTACTAAAAGACTAACTAACTATACACTAACATACTCTAACAATACATGGGATTCATTACACTGTACTTTGAATCTAAGTGTTAGTCTTTTACTTTGACTAAATTGAATTTATAGGCCTCATATTCCTTTCTCTCAGCCTTATCTGATATAGCACAGAAACAAACATTAAGCCACTTATTCTTGCAGTGGAAGAGTTAGACAGCTAAATTCCTATGGAAAAATATTATTGGGATCCTAGGTGAGCATTGGGTGGTGTGCACTTGTATATTGAAGGCAGTTTCTGATGGTTTCATATAAAGGACATGTCATTATGGGAAAACTGATAAAAACAGTTTTCATACTAGGGAGCATATTTGTACCTTGTCAAAATCCTTCACAAGATTGGCCTCTAAAGAAGAATTGTTTTCATACTCTGCCCAAAGTTCTTTAATCTCTTCAGCTGCAATAAGACAAAAAGTGACCTTCAGTAAATTTGAGGTCAAATTTGGAATCTCAGTAAAAAAATTCAAGAAAAATAATTTATGAAACCTCTCATCCCTCCACCAAGAAGTTCACACATTTTGTTCAAAGCTTCCTGCTCCCTTCTGCTCTTTTCAGCCTTGGGCACACCATCAGAAGGTGTTATATCTCCTACAATAGCTGTTGAATGCAAAACCAAAGTCAAACTTCAATAAATTATAAATCACCAATGTATCAAAGAAGACTTGATACCTTAACGAATTCCTATGTATACTTGAAGAAAAACAATGTGTTCAGTAATCACAATCACATACAACTAATTAAAAGTTCATATAACAAAGTCAAATAATCCAACGTACTTTAATTGAATCCTTTTTATTTTACATATTATAATGAAATATGTAATACAGCTGAAAATGAAATGCAATACCTTTTTTCAAATGTTTATCAGGCTATGTTTGGTCCACTTTCTTTTCCAGCTTAAAAATTACTTTAAAATTAAAGCTCAAAATAAGAGCTTTTAAAAATAAAGTAGAAGTTGTTTTGACAGTTTTCACTTCTTGAGCAATTCATCCAATGTAAAATTTTCCACTAAGATTTAACATAAGGAAATACAGCAACATTTCAATCAGAGGAAACGAGAAAGATACCTTCTGCAATATCATGCACGAGTGCTATTTTAATACATCTGTACAGCAGGAAAAAAGAGTTTAAAGAGAAACTCAAGGGGATAACCTAAAGCAAATCTAATAATAAATATAAATAAAAGGAATCTTACTACAACAAAAATAAATCTACAAAGATAAGAAAGTTTTGGACCAAAATCAGTGAGGTGAGAAAAAAATATACTTGCTCATACTATTACACAATTAGACAGATAATATTCACAAGGGAAAAACAATCTATTATTTTGGGTTATAACGAGAGTGTATAGCTTACATTTGCGTAAGCTGTCTAGACTGAACTGAGTACAAATTACAGATCTCATAGAAAGAGAAATATCTCACTAATCTGTGACAACAACAAATTACCTAGCAGCTTTGCAAATGGATTAGAGGGGTCAAGCTTGAACAGGAACTTTGAAAAGGGAAATTCATTGTCCAGCCATGATTTAACGCGAGATTTTATTTTTTTTAAAAGAGGAGAAATAAAACAGCAAAACAGTAGAATGGTATGGCCCTAGCTTAAGTCAATATCTCTAGCAGCACAAATTGTTTCTTATTTTAGGTTATTCTTTCTAAGAAAGGCTGGTTCAAAGTGGTAAAAATGATCTATTGCAGGATTTGCAACTTAAGCCATAAAACAAGCTAACACTGAAAACTTAATAGTTAGTACATTGTTCAAAACCAATGTCGTTAAAATTGCAAACTCGCATGATTCTGCGAGTATGGAAGAGGAACCAAGCTAATATGGAGGGTGGATCCCATGCTGCGCTGAATCGGAGCGAGTATGCGATGACGCTTGCTGAATCGGGGGATTGTGGGTTGTGTCGATCCTTCTCGTCTTCTGATGCTAGGATTTGATGGCCCATTATTGATTAAAAAAATCCGACTCAACCTAGAAAAGGTTCAACACTCATTACCTTTTTTCTGCTAGGGTTGCAATTGCAAATAAAAAACGAAGAAGACCCACGAGGCATACGTAGAGCCTTCATGAGTCACGACCATCGTCGACACTGCAGCACTCATCGATGGTCACCACCTTCGTAGTCCCCGACGCTCGCTGCCTTTGCAGTTCCCGAAGCTTGTTGCCTTTGCAGTTCCTGAAGCTTGTTGCCTTCGCAGTCCGAGGCGATCACTTCTATTATCCTTCTTGCTTCTGTTTTGCTTGCCGCTCTATTCCTTTTGTTGTAGTGTTTGTCGGTCGGTTCCTTTGGTTGTTTTGCTGGTTGCTCAATTTATTTAGAATTTGAAGGGAAAAAAAGTGGTGTCAAGTGGTTTAGGTTATGCTCCTAGAAGAGGAAGTGGAATTGGAGCAAGGACTGATCTAGCATGGAGTCATTATGTTTCTATTGACGGGAAAGCAAGAAATGTGAAATATAACTATTGTGAGATAGTATTAACCGGTGGGATTTAAGCATCATCTAGCAAGGACTTCAAAGGATGTTGGAGCATGTATAGCCGTTCTTAAAGATGTTAAAAAATTAATGTTGGATGTGGTTTCTGTGCACAACAAAATTTGATTAAAAAAATCAATAGCTAGAGAAGGCTTTATGGGATAGTATAGTAGCATAGGTGAGTTAGAAAAAGACTAAGTCAAGAAGAGAGTGAGGAGTTGTCAAGTATTTTCAAGAAAAGGGGTGTTCATACTACTACCAATGTCATTTTCAAAAAAAGTGATAGGAAGGATGCGTGTCAAGAAATTGCTCTATTTTTTTAAACAATGTTATTCCATTTAATGTAGAAGAGTTCAAGAGGATGCTTGAGTTGGTTGCAAAACATGGTGTCGTATTTAAGCCACCATCATACCATGAAATTAGGGTGAAATATTTGAAGCAACAAGTTGAAAAGACCAATCTGATCTTGGAAGTACATAACCTATTTTGGAAGAAAAATGGGTGCACAATAATGACATATGGATGAACTGATAGGAGGACTATAATATTTTGTGGTAAATAGTCCAAATGGGGATGTCTTTTTGAAGTATATTGACATTTCTAACATATGCAAAACAACTGAAAAAAAAAAATGCAGGATGATGGATGATGTTGTTGAGGAGGTTGGATAACAGAATGTCATCCAAATTGTAACCGATAATGCAGCAAATTACAAGGCAGTGGAGAATTGTTAATGCAAAAGAGACGAAAGTTATTTTGGACACCTTGTGCAGCCCACTGCATTGATTTAATGTTGGAAGATTTAGAGAATCATGACACAATAGTATTATTCTGTATCCCCTTTCCAATCCTCCCAGGATCCTTGAGTTTCACAACATTGTTCCAAACATTGAATGAATGCAAGAACCCATATAATTTACCCTTTAGTCTTCAAGGACATTCTAAAGATTTATCAAAAACGCCAATAAAGTAAACCAAACCGAATATAACAAAGCATGGGATAGAAAGGAAATAATGTAAAACATAAAGGCCACGACTACTTAATAGAAGACACAATTCATTGAAACCTTTCAACATTCATCAAATGGAACACATGTTCCAAGCTAAGTGATTTCAATATCCAACCAAAGACAATACTAAAGCAATGTACCCTACTTTCACAGCTTCAACCATGGAATCTAAGCATGCATCTCATAATAAAACAAAACAACAAACCAACAACAAAACAGAAATGAGCATCACACAAGTATGTATATATTGAGAATTTCAATGTAAACCTTTCTCTATTCAATCCTGGAACATCACCAGCAATCAACGCCATTAAAGCCATGCGGTACATATGATCAGCAATCGATTCAGCACCTTTTATCCCATGATTAACCCATCCTTTCCTTTTTGTGGTCTACAAGGCATATATATATGACAGAGAGAGACCATATTACTTTTTTTCAGTATAAAAAATCTAAAAAATACTAGGATACAAATGTATAGTACAAAAAAGAAAAATCTTAAGCTTCCTAAGTCAAAGTGTGCACATTTATGACAGGTATATTGTTTCAGCATATGAAAATGACATGGGAAAGAATATGTTACTGACGATAATGACTCTATTTTAGTTTATGTGTTTTCATAAAAAAATGTACCGATAGTAAACCTCCAATAAGAGGGTCTATGCTTAGAAGAATAAGAATGACAGCGGTGGAGTAAATCTTAGTGGCTACTAACAGAGAAATAAAAAAAACTGGTAACTGAAAATACGAGAGTAAGAGTGCTGGATCCCTGGTACATAATAAACCTTTACAGTTTAAAGGTTTATTATAGGAGAAAGAAAGGATTAAATAAAGGACAGAAACATTTTTTTATACCTGCTATTATTAGTTGGAGTTTTTTTATGCTTCTGTTACATTTGTTAAAGAAATGTATTTCCCTTCATATAGGTGCCCTGGTTTCAACATGAACAGGGTAGGAAGTTTTTGACTGTGTAAACTGGAAATTCCAATGTAGAAAAAGAGAGTGCTCCTTTTGGGGATGAACGTGTTTACATTGGTCTTTGAAATTCTTGATACTCGGAGAAATAGATATTCCAGTGACCTATTCTTGAGAGAAGGAGGAGTAATTGTTATTCTCACTACAGTTTGGCAATCTCAGAGAGTGAGTCCTAACAAAGTGAATATATTCTTGATTTAAATTGAAGTATCTCAACTAAACTCACTTTATATCAATGATAAACACATTCTTACTTTCTCACTTTACACATCCATTAGAAGAGTTAAATCCTTGTCAGCTTTACTACAAATGCATCTAGTGTTCTTCCCCTAAGTAAATTTCATTTTAACGTTAATAAGATCGAACTGAATATCTATTAGAAATACATTCAATTTCTAAGGCTTCTTTACCATCAGCCTTTTCAACCCTCACTGTTACAAACCAACCCAATAGTATAATTTGAAAGTAGCCACAAACTATCAACAACAAAGAAAACAGCCAATTCCCCAAGAACCCTTCTCATGCAATGGTACTACCAATAAAAGATGCACACACCTTCAACCACACAAGCATGCGTTTCCTTAACCAACACAAAAAGGGAACACTTTCTTACTTTCACCATTTCCAGTACAAGGGGCCATTTGAAAGTGTTCATTCGACATTATAAAACAATGTTAACAGAAAACAAAAGGGCAGGTGACACTCACAAACCTACCCAACCGACGCAACATAAAGAAATGACATCATACATAAGATCACAAAAACCATAGTTTTTTTATTCTTTTCCATAAAAGGGGGTAAAACGGGAAGTCCAAGTCACACATGCAACAGAAGATAGAACCAATGAAACACAAATTCCACAGGAAAAATTAAGTGATTGTTCTTGTGGCATTTGTAAGGTACCTTAAGGCGGTGACAGAGAGTGAGAAAATCAATCACCGACGAAGAAGATGATAACCCAACTGCAGCATGAGAGTGTTTCTTGGCCGAACCGACGGCATCCGAGCCTGAGGCCTGGGACCGAACCGAGACGAGCCTGAGGGTGGGAGTGCGGAAGAAGATCGATGGCGCGAGAAGCGAGCGAGAGAGCGAAGCGCGATGCAGCGCTGGAACGCAACAACGGGGAGTGGGTGAATAATGAATCGCCATTTGTTTCGTTGTTTTTAAGGAAAAAAATGTTTTGTAAAATTTGATGTTGTCGAATGAAGTGAGAGAGAGGAAATGAAGCGTTTTGATCTTTGTGGGACAATGTTTTTTGAGTGTGTTTGGTTTGGTGGCCGAGTCGTGTGATGTTGGTTTGCGATGGTTGGTTAACGATGAAGCTATGTATTGGGGTTAACTCGTGAATGGTGGAAATTGTTTGAACATGACTTCACCTCATATCATATGATTATAAAAATAAAAAATAAATCATTTTAAATTTATTATAAAAAATATTATGTTATGAAAAAATTAAAAGATATTTATACACATAAATCTTTATTATCAATTTATGTATATAATTATGTAATATATATCATGTTTCTGTGTGTTATATTCTAGTATTTGTATTCATGTCGTATCAATATCCGTATTAGTTATCTGTATTAGTATTTATGTTACCTAATTTTGAAAGACTTATATTTTGAAATTAATTCATCAAGTTGATGATTTACAACTTTTGATGATATTGTTTTATTTCAATAAATTAATATTTTATATTTAGATGTATTTAAATT
>Ga0123341_1005697_pt1 | contig 11151 bp, 11 predicted proteins | sample Turbeapinknodule_FD_89959 | JGI IMG/M metagenome (GOLD analysis project Ga0123341, IMG submission 89959) | Root nodule microbial communities of legume samples collected from Mexico - Turtle bean Mexico pink nodule | ecosystem: Host-associated > Plants > Roots > Nodule | place: Mexico: Nepantla... | reverse complement strand
TATATATATATATATATATATATATATATATATATATATATATATATATATATATATATTTCTATATTATGTAATATTTGAGTTTTTTTATAATAATATCAATTTTAGTTATTCTCTCTCATGCACTAATACCTAATATTATTAAATTCAAATAAGGAACGTTATGATGATTGGAATGTGATTCCTTTATGTTCATCCATGCAAATTTGGTAATCATATATACATCTACAGGGAGGGACATGTTTGTAAGGGTTGGAGAGTAGGGAAGACTTTGCATGGTGAGTTTTACATATCTCTCTCAGTTTTTTTTTTGTAAGAATCAATGTCGTAGTTTTAGATTCTTTTTGTGGTTCATTTGATTTTGGATCTGATTTTCTTGTGAACTTCTATGTACCTTATTTTCTTTCTATTTTTTATTTAACATGTTACAGATAAATTGATGAGTTTTGAAACGTTAAGATGCCATTATTTCACGGTGATAACACATGCCAAAATTTGAAGAAAAAATAATATATATATATATATATATCAAAATAAAAATAGAGTATATATTGACAACTCAATAGTGAATTGCTTTAAAATTATAATTATTTAAAAAATATTTTTTTACTAAAATATAGATATATGTGAGGAAATAGAGAAATTTTAAAAAGTTGTAAATTAATGTTTTTGAGTATATTTTTCAAAGTAACATTACCTATAACATTAACCATAAATTCCTTAATGATATATTTAAATGAAGTTTATTTTTAAAAACCCATTTTATTAAAAAAAATGTAACTTTAGCATGAAGTGTAAAAAAAATACATTAAATTTTGCTATAAAAATAGTTTTGAGATAAAAATATTCAAATATATATTTTTAAAAGATAATCCGACTTGAAACTAAGTTCACGAAATTAAGGGGCATTATATGCTTTAAGCCTTGTGATCTAAATTGGGGATGAAAGCTTGATTTACAAGAAGAAATGGGAATAAATTTAAGCAAAATATAGTTAAAAATAGTGATAGATACGAGGGAGTTAATTACGGTAGTACAATCTCTATTATTGTAATGCCAACGTGGTTTAATTTGGTAACACATTTTGTGGAGAATAGGGGGGTGAAAGTGGCACGTGTGAGTGAGGAATAGTGTATGTTTTAGTGTGTCAGAAGTGAGAGTTGAGAGTGTCAGAAGGCAAAGAAATGAGTAGCGAAACACGACCACACTAATCGGAGCAGATGAAGTGATGAGTGATGATGATATTGACGGGAAAGCATGTCCTTTCCCTTTTGAGTTGAGAATTCTCTTTTGATCACTCACTCACCACACCCATCTCTTTCTTCCTTCCCACCATCATGTACTTCGACTTCAGGGCTTCCACTATTCATTCCTCCAATCACTTCCCCTCTCTCCATGCTTCTCGCCCTCACTCAGGTACTTCTTTCAACACCCATTTTCACTTTCTGCTTTTCACTACTGCATTTCTCTCTCTCTCCTCACTTTACATCGTTTCTCTGTTCATCTTTCCTCTTGCTGTGAAAATGAACTCCTAAAGGTATGTTTTTTCCCTGGTGGGGTGCAAGTGAGGGGGAAAAAAAGAGAAAGAGGGCATTTGGGTTGCTATGGAATTGCATTGAACTTTGGGTGAACTGAATTAAAGCCTACGTCCGCCAGTGAGCGAAGGTTAATGTCAAAGTTCCGGTTTTTCTGTTTTCGTTTCCTTTCGGAGGGCCTTCTCTTGGAAGCATGCAGTGTTGCTCTTAAAAGGGTTGGCATTTATCAGAAACAGTTATTTTTGAAAAATATTTATTGTTCTGAATGTTTGTTTCTGCCATTGAATGTGTTGCAAGTGGACATCATTTGCAAGTAACCGTTTCGATTGGTGTCTGTGCAATTCACGGCTGATGTATGGGACAGCCAGGTTTCGATTTGTTTTGGCTTTAACGGTGACAATTTTTTTTCTCAATTTAATCACGCAGTAATGATTTCGAGGTTCTCTGTTTATGGGAACTTGGGCTTAATTAAGATAATAAATCAAACTACTCTGGCAGGTTCTGCCAAGCTTTTCCATATATGCTGCTCTTATCTACGGGAGTGCGAGATAATTGCGTATATAATTAACTTCTCCAGAGTCTTAAAAGCAGCAATAAGAAAAAACAAGGGTGAGAAGGTGAAGTGAATTGGAGTAATGACGAAGGAGTGTGATTCCTCAGAGGAAGAACAGCCTCAAGTTGCTGCTTTGAGGAGGAATCTAGAAAAGTTGAATTTTGAAATGAACAGCGTCAATGAAGGAATTCAGTCGTATATACTGGGGCGGAGAATGAATGGATCTTGGGGGCCTTCACGATATTTAATTGGGGGGGAGGAGAATGTTTCTGAGTCTGATGATGGAGGTGAAATTGAAAAGTTCTAATTTGAATTGTGCTTATGTGAACTATTTTCTCCCTTCTTAGGGGCCTAACACATGTAATCGTTAAGATGATGGTGGACTTAAAAGGCCGATTAAATGTGTGATTTATCAGTTTTTCTGTTCATGAATGCTTTCACATTTGGTGTTTTTCTGGATATTTGTTATCCTATGGCTTCCTTCACCTTTTTCCTGAGTTTTGGATGTGGCCTGCAAATTGATAGAATGTTTAGATAGATGGACGAGAAGGGGGCAGTAGCGATGGCGCAGGTGGGAATGGTGAATAATTTAGCATTCTCCTTGTCACTGAGATGTTTAGAATGAGAGGATTACCCTCCAAACCCTCATTTTTTCTCAATTTTTACAAAGAAAAATTAACTTAATTTAGGGAAACTTAGATGATTTTAAACAACAAAAGATGAATCTTTCCCTCCTTCTTGTTAAGATTTTTTGAGCTTGTACATTTGTAGCTGTGCATAACATACAATACATTTATCTTTCCTGTTGCTATTTTCTTTTGAGATGTACCTTTTATGGCTTTCAAAATGGATATCTTGTGCCAGAATTGCCTTACTGACGAGGATTCCATTTGAACTATACAGATAAATATTCAATGCTCAATTATACAGATGAGGATGATGATGCAAAATCTCTTTTTCAGTGTCCTTTCTGTGACTTTGAGTTTGATTTTTCTTCAGTCCGTGCTCGTTTGGAAGAGGAGGGTTACTATGACCTAAAAGATATGGTATGAAGGTTCTAAATTTTGAAATTTAATGTTTGGCAGAAGTTATTGCTAACATCATAACATGTACTCTTTTATTAGACTCTGTTTCCTTTTCCTATTTTCCTTGACTAATTGTTAGACTGTCCATTGACTTTATTATAGTTTGCAAACTATAGTTCATAGCTTTCAATTTTATATGACACTGAACAGAAATTCTGTGTATCTATAATATAAATTTGAAAACTGACTGACTCTGCCTTAATTTTCCTATATCAGACCTGTCCTCTGTGTGACGAAAATTTAGGGGAGGGTGCAATCAAGGTTGCACAGAATTCAAGTAAGGTAAATATTACCCAACTCAGTCTAGGGATCTTTGGGTTCTAAATGTAACCTATCTCACTCTTTGTTTTAAGAGAACTTGATTTTTTCCCAAGTCAATTGAGTATGTTAATAAATGATCTAAACTTTCTATAGAGATCTTGGAAGTCTGACAAATCTAGCATCTCGTCGGGTGATTCCGTAGTGTTTGACAAGAAACTTCCTGCCAGAGGAAGACATGAACCGGTGCCTGATCCACTTTTGTCACCATTTGTTCGCAATGTGTCTCTTTTTCCAAACTCCAGTGGTATACAACCTGGTGAAGGTTTCTCCAGCAGTGCCTCAGACATTTCCAATGGAAAGGGGTATGATCCTTCTTTCCGTATGTATTTTGTATGTTTATATAAAGTGAATAAGAGCCTGAGAAAGTGATAATTCTAAGTGCAATGCATCAAAAGAATTGTTAAAGATCAACTTTTTTCCCCTTTATAGTCACTGCTAATCTCCTGTGCTTGGAAATGTTATAAATGTACAAATATAACTAATTTAACATCTTCACTGGTATCTGCTAAACTCACAAGAGTAGTCTAAATTTATTATTATTGTAACCCATTCGTTGTTTTATACATAAAAATAGTGATAATAATACTTCTTATGATATGGGTAATTGTTTAGCCTATGTGGTACATTATATATATAGTGTGTACAAAGTGATACATTTCTAAATTGTCTGTGCCCTGTGGATTTAGAAGACATTGTATTGTACATTCTATTTCCAGTCTGAGTGTATTTATTAATTAGTTTAAGAACAGTGTACATTCTATTCGGAATGTAACATTACATATATGAAACACGACAAACTATATTCTGCTTTGGATTTTTTACTTTATTCTTTCCATTTGAAGGTTAATTTGAAAGCTTAGGGAGGTGTGTGTATACGATAAATTTTAGATTGTCAGACTTAGAAATAACCGGAGAGGGGGAGGGGATTTCTTTGAGATTCATATACTCAAATTCCTATAAATGATTCTGTAGAGTATATTCATCATGAGGCCATCAAAATTACTTGTGCATTTTCCTGCTAGTTCCATCTCCCTCTTAAGGTTAAAGGTTCTGATCTATTTTCTGGTTTCACTAGAAGCTGAATACTGCTGACACTGATACCCTGTCTTCCTCTGAAACAACTTCATCTAGTCATAAGTAGTAATAGTACCAGAAGATGATTGATTTAACTTTTCTGAAAAATCTTTGTATTTCAAGTTTTAGTTATTTTTCAAGTATTCTAGTCTGGGAAATTATTTGAATTTGTTAGAGTGTTTTGTACAGGTATTAAAAATAAAAATTGATTGGTAGTTGCATTACGTATGCCAATATGTACATGTACTGACTCCCACTAAAATAGCTTTCATTTCTTGATATACAGTTCTGATTGTTTCTCTGAAGCTCATGCTCCAACTCTAACTTTGCATAACCTACTTTGTTGGTAATTATTAAGTTGGCAATTTTAGTACTACATAGTGAGGTTTACTCAGTATAATTATGAAAACTTTCCTTCTGGACCTTGAATTTGTCGAATTGTAGAATACCCTTTTAGCAAAAATTACCTGACTGTCAATAAGACACCCTTATTAATATGTCCTGACATTTGTTTCACAAGCATGCTCTACTGACAAGCGAATCTATCTTACTCATCCTGTTAAATTTGCTAGTTAAATATTTTTTTACGAGTAGCAATATCTGAAACAGTAACCATCTTGTTTCCTTTAATACATTACAAAATTTTCTTAATTAAAATTATTTGTTGCGCTGATAACGAGGAGGATAAAGGTTTTGTGTAGATCCTGTATTTGATGCTGCATAAATATAGCAGCAACGGCTGTATACTATCTTAAAAACAGGGACAGAAATAAGATTTATGAAAAATTCTCTGCTTAAACTGAGTGCTGAACGTTGCTGGTGGTTTTGTTTGCAGCTCTGGGACAGACTCGGGTGATGAAGAGGATAGTGAAGAGAGAAGGCAGAAGGTATCTTTTGTTCAAGAGTTGGTATTTTCAACTTTATTCTAGGAAATATGCATCCTACAACTTATAGACAGTCTTGCGTTTAGGTAGCATTGATCCTTGTAAGAAAATAACTGCGTTTTGCTATGGTGCAAGAATTTAGAATGGGTAATCTAACTGTTGGATAGTCACAAAATTGGATGGTTGCCTCGTTTGCAATGCATTATTGAACATCTGAACTTATTTATGGTATATTTTAAATCTACATATAGAAGTTAATGTTTTGCATTACTTTATTATCATGGCAAGAATGAGCCATGATTCACGTCTTTTTCACGGAATGCTTTTATTACTCGAATTGGGATATGAGGCTTGATTGATTCAGCAGGTTAATCTGATGGTGAACTGGCCACTCTAGTTTGGTTATTATAACATTCCAACAGGGTGGAACTGATGAGCAACTAATGCTCATTTAGAGAGTACTGATTAATTCCTGCTCAGCTATCTCCAGGATGAACAATTTAGCTTGGCGTGACCATAACTTCATTATGATACTGGTTATTATTTCTATCGTGTTAGAATGAGTTTATGGAAAATCCGCAATTGTAGTCTTTAGCAATGACTAATCTCGTATGAAAGGATGAGGGAAACTTGAAAATAACGCAAATCAAACTCTTATCTGAGAACTTATACAGCTTGTTTATCCTTCATGAGCATAGCACACAATAATATATTAAGAGACATCAGGTATTAAGGGTGTTTCAATTTGAGTACTGGCATGAAACCATTATTTTTGTTTGGATTAAATTCATTATTTGATGAAATTTAACACGAATTCAGTGGAAGAGAGGATTGACAGTGAGATGCAAGAAAGCAAATGTAATAACAGCTTAAGAACCTTATCTGTTGCACACTTCAAGATAGTGAAGTAAAACAGTAATAACAGCGAAGAGAATTGATTTGGGATAGAAAAATATGATGATGGAAGAAGAATATCCATCCTAAAGGTAGAAAGTATAAGAAGAAGGGAAAGGAAAGGAGTATAGAAAGAAGAGGAAGAAGAGATGAAAAATGGAGGGGAGGAGTTTGAGAATTCACTCGATAATGGATTGGATAACACCAGCACCAACGGTCTTCCCTCCTTCTCTAATGGCGAACCTCATTCCCTGTTCGCAGGCGACAGGCACAATGAGCTCGACGATAATCTTAACACGGTCACCAGGCATCACCATCTTGGACTCCTCGTCCTTGTCGTTCATGATGGAGGTCACCTTTCCCGTCACGTCGGTGGTTCTCATGTAAAACTGAGGCCTGTACCCTGGAAAGAAAGGCGAGTGCCTCCCACCTTCCTCCTTCTTCAAAACATAAACAATGGCCTCGAACTTGGTGTGCGGCGTAATGCTCCCAGGCTTCGCCAGAACCATTCCTCTCTGAATATCCATCTTCTGAATCCCTCTCAGCAACAGCCCCACGTTGTCCCCCGCCAACGCCTCGTCCAGAATCTTCTGGAACATCTCCACGCCGGTGACGGTCGTGTTCCTCGTTTCCCTCAAGCCTACAAGGTCAACGGTTTCACCAACTTTGATCGTCCCACGCTCCACTCGCCCCGTCGCGACTGTGCCACGCCCTGTTATTGTGAAAACGTCTTCCACGGCGAGAAGGAAAGGGAGATCGGTTTGGCGCTGCGGAATGGGAATGTAGCTGTCCACTTCGTCCATGAGTTTGTAGATTTTATCGACCCATTCGTTGTCGCCGCGTTTGATTCCAGGGTTCTCCATGAGAGCTTCCAGGGCTAAGAGCGCGGAACCCGAGATGATGGGGATGTCGTCGCCGGGGAACTCGTAGGAGGAGAGAAGCTCGCGGACTTCGAGGTCGACCAATTGGAGGAGTTCTTCATCGTCGACTTGGTCCTGTTTGTTCAGGAAGACCACCACGTTCGGCACGCCCACTTGTTTTGCTAACAAGATGTGTTCTTTCGTTTGGGGCATGGGGCCGTCGGCGCCGGAGACCACCAGGATGGCGCCGTCCATCTGGGCAGCGCCGGTTATCATGTTCTTGACGTAGTCGGCGTGGCCGGGACAGTCCACGTGGGCGTAGTGGCGGTTTTCGGTTTCGTATTCGACGGTGGCGGTGTTGATGGTGATGCCGCGGGCGCGCTCCTCCGGGGCCGCGTCGATCTCGTCGTATTTCTTCGGGGCGCTGTTGCCAAGGGCGGCGAGAGCCATGGTGAGGGCGGCGGTGAGGGTAGTCTTGCCGTGGTCCACGTGCCCGATGGTGCCAATGTTCACGTGGGGCTTCTTGCGCTCGAACTTGCCGCGCGCGGCGCGGACGGTGAATTGGCGGCGGTGGGTTGTGGTAGAGGGGGTGCGGCGGAGGATGGTGGTGGGGTGGAGGAAGGAGGAGGAGAGAGGGGTTAATTTATGGGTAGTGGTGGTGGTGGAACGGAAGGGTGTGGAATTTAGAGACGAGGATGAAGGAGAAGAAGAAGAAGAAGGAGAAGAAGAAGATGCATGTGGGAAGAGTATGAGTTTGGAGGAAGCTGTTGCTGAAGAAAGAGCCATGGTTTTGGAAATGGGAATTGCAGAGAGTGAAGAGAGAGAAGATGTTTGTGTGAGTGTAAACTGTTATGTGTTTGCGTTGTGTGTTATCCGGTGGTGTTGGTGAGAGTGTGTGGACGGATAAAATATGGCCTCATATTAGTTCTATCCTTTTTCTGCCTCAATCTTTGAAGGATCACATTATTCTCTCATTCTCTCTATTTCTCATGTTAACCCAAGTCAAATGCATATGAACCAAGATTTTGTATGAATTTTCCATTTTCATTTGTTTACTTTTGTTGCCCCACGGTCCTATTCATATAGGTTTTTAAAACTACTTACACATTTTTTAAAAAATATGTAGTTGAATTTAATTGAATGGGAAGGATGTGTTCTTAAAAGAATTTTTATTTTGAAATATTCATATTAAAGTATGAAGCTAACATAAATTCTGTATATTTTAAAATGATAAATATGTGATCAGTACATTTCTATTTACACTTGGCTTTCTTAAACTGTAATGGAGAATATAAATACATGGTTCTAAATAAGATTGATCCAATCACGAATAATTGGACTTTACTTGAGCTTATTGGTTAAACTTGACTTCATGATCTTGCTAGACGGTTTCATTAGAAAATCCTATCTACAACTCAGAGGAAAGACATGGATTATATGATTCTCTTACTTTTTGAAGAAACAAATTCCCAATTTGATCAAATCTATTGCGTAGATATTCTTCAGGGGTTGATCCGTATCATCTTGACTTGGTTCTGATTTCTCTATTTTTTAAGAAAATCGAGTCCGGTTCTTCTCTTACCCGTATCGAATAGAACGATAATCATCTGCAATTCTTAGTTGATATAAAGCAAATTTCCTTCAAAGCAAATTTGCACTATTTCTTCTCTTGCAACAAATTCGATTATGTTACGCCTAATTAATGAAAATCCAAATTGCATATAAGCAAGATAAGTGAGAACAAAATTTGAAACAATTGGAAATAAGATATCTTCAAGATAATATGTAACAAAGAAGGAAATAAATTGTATTAAAGGATTGAAAGAAAATATATGGGACAACATTTGGATCTCAAATCCATGAAGAAAAGAGACCTATAAATAGATTTTCAGAGGGAAAAAAAGGGAGTCGCAGAATACACTTTAGACTTAGATTTATTTTCTTTCTATAATTTTATTGTTTTTGTCTTCTGCATGGAAGACTAAACCTTTTGGGGTGATTCTCTTGTAATTTTTCAATGAATTGTGAGTTTTCTATTGAATAAAGTTTTATTCTTCAATTTATTGTACCAAATTGTGCTAGACGATATGATCTTTTTGAATTCTAGTTTTTGTTAAAGGAATTATTTTTTAATGCATGTTGAGAATTTAGTTCTTTTCTTTAATTGAAGTTTTTGGTTAGCTTGCTTAATTTTAATCAATTTCTTGTTTGCTTAATTTAAAAGGTATAAGATAAACATCTCATGAGTAAACGTTTGGAAACGAGTGAGATACTGAATATGTCAATATACACTTGTTTTGCTTATAAAATTTTGTTGAATTTGATTGACGTTTGTTTGATTAAGTTTAACTCTGTGTGAGAATTGAAATAATGATAATCTTAGGATAACCAATGACGAATTCAGTAGTGAATTAACTTGAGAGTCAACATGCTATCTTTATCATTTTTCTATGTCTTTTATTTTTTCTGTCCAAACAATCACAACCCTCCTTTATTTTATTGTTATTTCTAACTTTTATTACTTGCATATAAGTTTCAAACACTATTTAACTATTTACACTTGAATTCATTGGGAGACAACTTATGATCAACTAACCTTATTCATATTATCATCTTTTTAAGTGTTAGATAGTCCAACATTGTATTAGACGGTCTAACACTGCATTAGACGGTTTAACACTTCATTAAACGATCTACACTAAAATTATTTTAATTTGGATGTGGAACGACAACTAACATGGAAGCTGATGGATAATGTAGAGATAATTTTTACTTGAAAATAATCATTGTCAAGTGCATGGAAAGAGTAGTAAAGAATGGCACGAAGAGACTTATACGTAAATCTTTTAAACAACTATGATTGGAGGGTGGTGTTGAGATTACTCATTTATCCTTACTATTCATTGCAAATATCATTCTCAATGTTCTCACAATGTTATTCTCATAAATCAATCTTATAAGTAATATACATATGACTATATTCAAATAATATTTTACTATTTAATTAATTACTTTAAAAATAATATACAATATGTTGAGATTCTACATTAATTAAGATTAAATTATTATATAAAGTTTCATTTTATTAATCAATTTTTTGAGGTTGAGTTAAATATAAGCATACTTACTAAGATGATATCATAGTCTATCTTAGTCAAATTTATTGGGAGCTATTGTGTCACCTTACCAAGCTCCTATTAAATTATCCACAAATATCTAAACTTATATTTGAGATGTTCATTCCTCAAAGAGGTGTGTTATGTTTGAGTTCTTACATCGATTAGGATTAAAGTAAATTATAATATATAGTTGAAGTACAAACCTTATTTTACAAGCTAACTTTATGAGTTTGAGTTGAACATAAATTCACGTATTAAGAATAGGGAACTCAACAAAAGTCTTCTGAAATACTGATATTAATATATTCTATTAATTACTAACATCTCATATATATTAAGTACCTCAAGTATACAAAACTCTTTTCATAGACCAAGGCAAGATATGTCTATTTCAGATGTGCAATGCACTTTTCATAAGCTTTTATCTCATTTTTGTCTCATTTTTTTAAACTATATTAGAAAAAAATTATTGCTATAACTAAAGTTCAAAAAAAAAAAAACTTACTCAAATCTATTCTGGGAGTTCTAACTTCTTTAACAACTATAATTACATTATTAATATTTCAAAACACTCACATCACAACTCTTGTAATCCCAACTTCAAAAAACGTATAATAAAATCATAACTCAAACACTTAAACATTCAAACTTCATCATATTCATACAATTTCAACTCAAATATATATTCAAACAAAAATATTATTGCGAAATAGAAGGATTATAATGTTTAAAAGTGAATGGAAACTTATATATATTTAAACAGATAAAAATATAATAAAACTAATATGGTCAAGATAATAATATATATATATATATAATGTATTGT
>Ga0123341_1005694_pt1 | contig 11153 bp, 8 predicted proteins | sample Turbeapinknodule_FD_89959 | JGI IMG/M metagenome (GOLD analysis project Ga0123341, IMG submission 89959) | Root nodule microbial communities of legume samples collected from Mexico - Turtle bean Mexico pink nodule | ecosystem: Host-associated > Plants > Roots > Nodule | place: Mexico: Nepantla... | reverse complement strand
TTAATAACTGGCGACTTCACGAGCCCCCCGACTTCCTTCCCTTCTGCCAACCTGGCGCCTTGTCAACACGCCTATACTGTAGCAGGATGCCACGTCATCACTCCCGACTACCAGGGCGGTACAAGTTGCTTTACAAACAAAATCATCATCTTAACACCATTAATTAAAATATATTTGAAAAAAAGTTTAATTAAATCAAAATTCATGTGTTTAATTAATTAAATAAATAATTTGAAGTTTAATTAAGCTTTGGTGTGTTTGTCGGTTCCTAATCTTGTCCAAAATTTCTTGGTCCATGATCAATTGATTTTTGTAAATTTCATTCTGCATGATAAATGCTTTAGCTTTGCAGGTGTTTATTGTGCTAACACATACTTGGCTAGACGGTTTTTGTGGAGGGATCTTAGTTTCTTCACAGGGCCTTGGTGTATTCTTGGAGATTTTAATGTTGTGCTCTTGACGGGTGACTGCAAAGGGGGGTGACTCCTAATCAGGTTTCTTGTAATGAATTCCTTGATTGGATTAGTACTAATGATCTTTCTTGTATGCCTTTTATTGAATCTTGTTATACTTGGTGTAATGGAAGGAAAGGGTTGCATAGAATTCATAGAAGACTGGATAGGGCATTATGTAATGGAGTGTGTCTGGATGAATGGGACTTTTGTACTTATCAGGTTCTTGTTAAAAATTGATCTGATCATTCCCCTATTGTTGCTAGTCTTACTAGTAATTCTTTAAGGAAGGTTAGCAATTTTCATTTCTTTTCTATGTGGCTTCATGACACTTCAAGTCTGAAGCTTATTCATGATTCTTGGGCTAATAAAGTTGTTGGTTGTCCTATGTTTATTTTCCAACATAAGTTAAAAAGGTCGAAAATTAAGCTCTGAGACTAGAATAAAAATTCTTTTTGTCATGTTCACAATGTAGTTCTTCTTAAGCCGAGTCTCCTCCTTGGTATTCAAAAAAACATGACTGCTAGTTTGTTTGATATTGATGGGCTTCTTTTTCAAGAAAGGATTGCTAAGGAGGAGCTTGATCATGCTCTTCACAGTGAATATTTGTTTTGGAAAGAAAGGGCTAAGATGTTATGGTTTAAAGATGGAGATCGAAATACTGTTATTTCCCATGTTGTGGTTAAAAGGAGAAATAATTCTAGTGGGATTCATCGTCTATGGATTTAGAATGAGGTTACTGAGGATCATATTTTGGACTTTTATAAAAATCTTTATGCTGAATCTATTTCTATGTTCCGGATACAAGTAATATGGAAGATTTTTATTGGTTCTTATATTCTTGAGCTAGTTTTGTTTGAGGAAAATATGATGTTGCTTAAATGTCCTAATTTTTTGGAAATCAAGAATGTTGTTTTTAATCTTAATGGTATTAGTTCTCTTGGTCCTGATGGTTTTGGTGTTGTTTTCTATCATTCTTGCTGGGAAATTATTGGGACACAAGTTTGCAATGATGTTCAACAATTTTTTAAACAAAACTGGGTTCACCCTGGAATAAACAGTAATGTGGTATCTCTTATTCCTAAGATTCAGGGGGTTGACTCTATTAAAGATTACAAGCTGATTGTCGTTGTTAATTTCAAATATAAGATTATTTCCAAGATACTGGCGAATAGGCTTGCACTTGTGGCTGCTAGAATCATTTCTCCTAATCACTATGGTTTGTGCAAGGTAGACAAATTCAGGATTGCATTGGTATTGCTTATAAAGCTAATAACATGATTTCTAAAATTATTAGAGGAGGTAATGTGGCTTACAAAGTTGATATTCATAAAGCTTTTGACACTCTGAGTTGGAAGTTCTTATTATTAGTTTTGACACGTTTTGGGTTTCACCCCTCGTTTTTCGGTTGGATTCATACAATTCTCCATTCAGATATGTTTTCCATCAGAATAAATGGCAGTTTTGTGGTGTTTTTTTCCCTGTAGTTGAGGTGTCAGACAAGGTGATCCTTTGTCTCCTTTACTTTTTTGTCTTGCAGAGGAAGTTCTTAGTAGAGGTATCTCTAAGCTTGTGAATGTTAAGACAATTCTACATATGGCTAGTTTGCAAGGTTATCTCACTCCCACTCATATTTTGTATGCTGATAAAAAAAATTTCTGTAGGGGGGATAATAAGTCTCTTATAAATTTGAGTATTTCTCTTAAAACATATGGTGATTTTTCTGGTCAATATGTTAATAATTCTAAGAGTATTTTTTTCACTATGGATAATTTTGCAAGATTTGTCACCAAAATTCAACGTATTCTTTCTTGTAAACATGGTTGTTTGCCTTCCAATTATTTATGAGTGTCTATCTTTGTTGGTGCTCCAAAGTGTCGATTTCTTTAACCTTTGGATGATAAAGTCAAATTGAAGCTAACATCTTGGAAAGGTAAATCTCTTAGCATGATGGGTCAGATTCAGTTGGTCAATACGATGATTAATAGATTTCTAGATTATTGCTTTAATATGTATAAATGCCCTATTTCACTTCTTAAGCAAGTTGAGCAGTGGTGTCAATTTTTTTTTGAACTGGTCATATTCTGAAAAAGGACATAGTTAAAGTTAATTGAGATACGATTTGTTCTCCTCTTGAGAATGGAGGTATGAAGATTATTAATGTTCATCATGAAAATAATGCATATCTTCTTATACTTGCTTGGAACTTTGCTTAAATCAAAATAAGAGTTTAGAATGGTTTATAGATCGTCATCTCTTTGTCCTAGAATTAAGTAGTTTTATTCTACTATACTTGCTTAGACTTCTTGGGCTGTTGGTATAGGTACTTCTATTAATTTCTGGAATGATAAATGGTGTTCTACTACTTCTTTAGCAAATATTTAAGGGTTATCTGATGATGCTAGGATTTTGGATACAGTCTCTCAGTTTTGGACAAGTTGTGATTAGAATATTCCATTGTCTTTACAGCAGATGCCTCATTTTTTTAATCATATCATGGTTAGGGAGGAACATGATATTCCTAATTGAGTGTAGATGAGTCTGGTTGTTTCACTCGCACATGTCGGGTAGCTTGGCTTTTCTGGTCTAAGTGCTACGAGTCGATGGGTATGGCGTTGACAGTTCACCAGGACCTGAAAATGGACTTTTCTCAATTTAGGTTGATCAAGGAAAGTGAAGCTGTCAACCAGATTTGGATGTGTGTGTGTGATGTGAGTTGATTTTACGATTGTTCATTTTATGGTGTTACACTTTACTTAGATTGAGATTTTAAGCAAGTTTATGGTGAGAAATCTAAGAAGATCCCCACTAGACACGAACTTAACCAAGTGGTTAAGTAAGTGTGAAGGTTCACTTCACAAGAGCAAAAGGAAAAGACAATTAAAAGGTGAATATGATGCCGATAGTTGTGGAATTAAAGAACATAGAAAGGAAAGCAAAATAAGAATTACCAAATGGAAGAATGAAACAAAACAAGAACATAACACAAGAGTAAAATGGAATCACGCCACTTGGAGTGTGGTTGGCCTCCAAGATAAGTGTTGCTAGACGCCACTTGGGAGCTCTCAATTACTCACAAGATAAGACCTAAATGTTAAGAGGAATCAAGCCGCACTAACACCTCACACAATTTGTGCAGAGTAACTTTTCTTCTATTAATTTCAACATGTCAAATACTATGGGTAGGCCTCCTACTTACAGGGGAAGGAGCCTTGGAAAACAAGCAAGAGGGGTAGGATGAGAAAAAGGAAAGAAGGGGTTGCCTTAGGGTTTGACTAAGTCAGTCCCGCATCCTAGGCTTGTCCTTCTAGAAACTAGGTCAAAATTCCTTTCTAAAGGGCTAGGAACAATCTAAAATGATACCTACACCCCCTATTATGCTAAAGGCACCTTATTCTAGCCTATCTTTGTTATTTGGACCCCTAAAGTGAGCCCAATTTATTTACATAACTTTTCTCTTGTGGAAGAGACCGGAAGGAAGAACTTCGGATATTCTAGGTTATAGCTTCTTCTTCCACTGATGCTTTCTCGAGGTTTGATGGGGTCTGACTTTGTATACTAAGATGATTGACTTTTTGTGAGGTGCTTGATTAGTCCTTAGTCATCCGCTGTTTTCTTTGGCTTGTATCAATGTGTATAGGACTAATAGGGAATTGTGGAATCAAAGGAACAAGAAGATCTTTAAAAATGGATGCATAGATCACACTGAAATCTTTACGATGGCACAGTTGAAAGTTTGGAGATAGGTAACATCAAAGGTACGCTTAGCATGTTTTTCTTACTTTGATTGGTGCTTGGAATTATTGGTGTGTATGAGATCTATTAAAAATAAAAATAGTTAAAGGTGTGAGGGTAAAAACAGATGGGTGAAAACAAGACATTTGAGGTAAGGTAGGGACGAGCGGGTTTGCTCATGGTTAGAGGTTTGTTATAGGTGTATGTTCTCGTCTCTTGTATAAGGATTGAGGTATACCTGAAAAATCTCCATTTTATATATTCTTTTTTTGCCAGTAAAAAAAAAGTTTGAGGACAATATAAGAGATGTGAAAGGAGGAAGTGGCTAACGATATTAAGAAAATGAACACAACGGGTGGAAGCGGAAGGAGGAAACTTTTGTCCTTCAATTACATGGTGAGTCTTCCACACATGGGGAGAGGAAGGAGTAGAAGGCGTGTAATGGAGTTTGTAAATTTGATCAAAATTTGGAAAATGACTTGGAATTCAAATAATTCTTTGATAGACATTTGGTACATTAGAAGGCCTTGTTAGAGTCAATTGAATCACATTTCTCAAACCATTTCTCATAGGCAAGAACTGCCATGGAATTCAAAACCATCATAGCACAAAGTACATAAACAAGGGACAGAAAATAAGGAAGAAATTAGAAAGATAACTAGTAACTAGTGCCTTATTAACATTAATTAAGGAATTATCAATTTATTAAATCTGTTTTTTGTAATATTTTAGTATATTTTTTATGATTTTTAAATTTTTTTTACTCAATGTTGTTAGAACACTGATTAACAAGAATAATTGATATCATGGAAAACAAGATAAAAGAAGTTAACATAAAATAGATCTTAGAGAGAAGAACGAAAAAAAAAAGATCTTATATAGTGTACTTTATTTTACCTCTCCCCTGACCATCCCTTTTTTAATATTTTAATTTAAAATTATTATTTGTTGAATGATGAATTAGATCAAAGGTCAAAATTAAATAATTGTAATATATCTGTTGAAAAAAAACATAAAATATAATTGTGGAAAATCTATTTATAGAAATTTAGTGGACAGATTACTATTATGAATGGGACAAATATAACAATAATTAATGAATATAATTAACAATCAATTTCAAATTTTATTCAAGGAGTAGTATTTGTTAGCATATATTGTTTATTGTTTTAAAATAATAAAATATTTGTCTAATGATTATTAAAAAATAGACCTTAACATCCATTGAACAAAATGATTAAAGTTAAGGTTTCTTCAATATATTAAACTCCTTCAGACCTTACAATTTTACTCTCCTTGTATGAATAATTACCTCTTTAACATGTCTTCTAAGTTCTAACTTTGTTCAAGAGTGAGGGACCAAGAGGAATAGAGGGAGAATGTATCTCGAATACACTTCCATTTAGCATGCAAGTTTAATAATGGAAAATAGAGATTTACTAATAATTTTGCTAGTTTTTGCATGCTACAACAAATCTCGTTCATGTAGTAGCTCTGTTTCCCATTCTCAACAATTATAGATATAACATTTTATGCAGTGCCTTCTGCTGAACCAACACACTGTATTATTAAATAATTGACTTTATTTCTCAATAATGTTCATTTCAAAGGAGAATTGCAGACCTCTGGAATCGCAACTCCTCTGTAAGCCTTGCAAACATAATGTGCAAAATTTGCATAGTCCTGAACTGACACAAACAGTACTCTTGATGAGTATTTTCTCAATAATCTGAAGATCATAAATAATATGTGGAAATGTGTGTGAATGAGAAAGTATGAGAAAAAGAAAAGGACTAACTTTTCCAACTGGTTCATTGTTCACCATCACCCATGGTAACAATGAAGGAGGTGGGTGAAGTTGTGAAATTTGATTGATATATGTTATTCCAAGCTGCATAAAAATTCAAATTATACAATGTAACACAAGAACAAATCATTAAGTAGTTTATGATTTCTACTCATTTCTATATTATACATAATTAAGTGTTAGTAATTCTTTTTTAAACTTGAATTTGTGTTATATAAACATCTATCAAGGTTATGAAAACAAAGTGTTTCGATTGGACCTTTTTAAGTTGTAGATATCATTCGTATACAAAGTGGAATACAACATTAATAATTTTTACATACCATTGTCGTCATGATTAAGAGATATCATGATTAACCATCACTATTAATGACTTGACCAAACAGAGTCATGGAACAAAACAATTTTTCCATTACTCTGTTGCATAGTGTTAGCTAACCATAAAATGAAAGTAATGGAAAAAACCTGTGTCCCATTTCCCATGTTGAAGCAATTCAGAAAAAGTTCTTTAGGCAAACCCAACTGGTCTAAACAGTTTTCCTTCCATCTGTTAATGGTTCCCCGAATTGCCAAAAACTCAAAGCAGCTGATCAATTCATATTGTATATCCTGCATCATAATATTATTGCAGATATCTCAGATTACAATTATAGAAATCATTATCAGTTACCACCATAAAGGTATGGTTTCTTTTTGTCCTTGTTAACTAGGGAGGGAAATTAATAGTATACTTACCACTTTATGCCAAAGATTAAGGACACATGATTCCAAAGCATTTAGCTCACATTCATCTGGCCCATTCTGCCAAACAGTGTATAAGTATGAGTCGTTTATAGATATGATAACCAATTTTCTTTCAGTTTATTCAAATAGAAAGAAAATGTAAATAACAATAAGGAGATAAGATTTTAAATTTCAAAACATAAGAGTATTTTAACCATTATACTCGTTTTAAATCACAATTTTGTTTTCTTTCTCCTAAAGTTAACTTAACTACATAGTAAAGTATTGAAATCTCCTTCTCTTTATCTCGTTTCTTGCAACCAAACACTGTGTAAGTATTTTCTGCAGTTAGTGCATGAATTGCATATTCTGACATATCCAGAAATAGGGTCAGACTGCAGCAATAAAGTTTATTGACTGCATAATTTAGTGAACATAAATTAAAAGACATTGGTAAAGTTAAATTCCTCTTCCCTTATTTAAGTGAAAACATCATAACAAATGCCAAAATGAACAGATCACAGAAACCAAACTAAATTAAAGCAACGGAAATATAGCAGAGAGAAGCATAACTCCTAGTCCTAGCATTTTTCTAAGAATACTTTGCTTTATATTCCCAGAAATGCCTAAATGCATGTACCTGCTTTCTTCTCATCAAAAGTTGAAATAAAATACACTTATTTTTCTCAGTTTTCTATGAGACCCTTGAGTTGAGCCTGTGTGTGTAATTCACTGTAGCAAAGCAAAGATAACACTAAACCTGACATGATATGGAATTTTTGGTGTTATTGATGTAAGCATTGGCCCAAGGGACTAGCCGAAGATTCATAACGCTGATGAGATTGCTGTCAAATATATTCCTCAGATCCTTAATAATGAATAGAGCACAAGATTGGCAAAGGCTGTCATAGTACACTGACAGATTCACTTTCTGATGAGCATATGGTGGATTAATGTTAGCACCATTACCAACACTAAGTGAAGCAGAAGAATTAGATGCACCCTCAGATTCATACATGAGAAGTAAAAGGACTAGCACCAATGCATTGGTGATAACTAGTTTTGAAAAAAACATTTTGTTTATGCTTGTAGAAAGACTTTCTTTCTACTGTTTCTCTGGGTGTAAGGATGTGAATTGTGAATGAAAAAATGCTTGGAACTGGTCTCTGATTTATAAGTGTATTAAGTAGAAGATTGGTGTTTCAGTTTGGAGAACTTCAAATTCTAGTTTCCATTTTTGGTTTGGAAAATTTTGCTGAAAAGCCTTTATCTATGGTTTTGTTTACAAGTAAAAACTAGAGGGCATGAAGACCATAAATACAATAAAATAATTGTACGGAACAGAAGAAGCTATAATCTTTATTATGAGACATCATCATCATCTATTATTCATTCACTCTTGAAGCCTTTATTTTTGTATTGTTGTGTTAACTTTGCTTAGCTCCTCAAAAATAGAAGTTTCAAGCTTCATGCATAATAGGCTTTCTTCTCCATTTTCTCTGTCTTATATTACCAACCACAAAAGTTTAGATATTCGTTTTGTCTTTTACCACTTCCTACTTTCTAGGTTATTTTTTTCTTTTGGCTCTAGTTTTCTTGGTATCCCTATCTAACTTTTAGATTTCTCTTTTATTTCTGTCTCTTTTGAACCTCTCAATCGTTTCCTTGATGGAGAAAAAAATATTGTAATGGTTGGATGATATTATTATCTTATATTTTCTACATGTATAGGTGGATTCTGTTTTTGTTCACTCAATAGCTATTTAAAACATCTAGCTTTGGTATAGGATTTAATTGCATTAACCTTCTTTTAAGTTAATGCTTTTTTAAGTTACTATTAGTTACCAGTGTAAGTATAATTTTTCAATAGGTTAAATATGTTTTTTTTTTTCTGGATTTTCATGCGAAATTAACTTTCATTTCTTATACCAACTTTTTCATTTCTTATACAAACTTTAAATCTACTAAATACTTATATCAAAGAAACTATTGGAATAAGTTTTTTGTTAATTTTCTATTTTATACTATCTCATGATTGATATGATTGTTATAATAATATAATAAATTTACTTCATGTTACATAAATAAAAAAAACAATGACTCATATAATAATTTCATTCACTTATTAAAGTATTTAGGAGATCTAATATTTTGATCAGAAAAAAAATTAATTTCACGTTATAATACATGGATAAAAAATATATTTAACTATTTTTCAATTTTTTAATAAAGAAAGTGGATTTTAGAGCTCGTTAGGTTATTTTTGCAAATGCATTCGGGTAACAGTGCAGTATAATTAGATATTACGTGCAGTGTGTAAGTTGTGTATGCAAAAGAAAGTCAAGAAACAGATTCAAGTACTATTCTAATTTTCTTAGTTAAATTGTAATTTTGATATCCTTTAATTATATGCGATTTTAGATGTCACGTTCCATAACTATAATTTTTAATAATTATAAGAGTCTATAACATGTAATATAAACGTAAAATCAATAATATAATAACATAACTGGGTATATCTTATCCTAAAGGATAAGTTACAGTACCAAAGTAAACAAAAAGTAACAAATTTCAACAGAAAAATCATAAATTGTCACGAACATATAAACGTGAACTTATATAACATGAAAATAGCTAAATAGAATCTTGATCATTAACACATGATCATTAGAGTAGCACCATACAACAAAAACAACAAAAACAAGAAAGAAGATTTAGTATTCACTACAATCAAATCATAAAATAGAAACCAAGATACTAAAAATAATTATTCATTATATAAACTAAATTAGATATTATTTTAAAAATTTTAAAAATATTGGTATCTAAAGTATTATTAATAAGATTTATAAATTAGTTTCTAAATTGATATATAATTAACTACTAAGGTTTTAACTACCAATTAATTTAGATTCTAAAGTTGGTAACTAATTCGATATCAATTTAGAAACTAGTTTATAAATTTTATTAACAATAGAAATTATTTAGATATCAATAATGTTTTTAGTCTCTAAAATAATATCTAATTTAGTCCATATAGTGACTTTTTTTTTTTATCTCTACAATTGGTTTCTATTTAATGATTTTCTTGTAGAGTGTGTTTGGATTGGGGAAGGGGATGTGTGAGAATTTGAGGGAGCACTAGTGAATGGGTAAGGATTTGAGAGGAAAGTGTGAATAAAGTGGGTGTGTTGGGATTTAGTTATGTTAGAGTGGATGTGTGAGAAAAGTTGATTAGAATTTGTGAGTGATATGATGGTTGTGAGGAAATTTTGATTTTTTTTAAGGTGTAAAATTAAGTTTATAAATTTACCAATATTTGAATAATGAAATATGAAGTATTTTTTTGTAAACTTGAATAAAATTTTGTAATTATTTCCAATACCATTGAATAATTATTTTTTTTAAGAAAATGAGTTTCTTATCATTAAACATGATTTTTTTTAATAAAAATAATAAATTTGTGAGTGACATGATGAGCGTGATTGAAATTTGAATTTTTTTAATTAATAAAAGATTAAGGTTACAAAATTATTTTTATACTTCAAAAAACTAAATAATTAATTTATATATTTATTTATATATATAACTATATTATTTTTATTATATTATAATTTTAATTTTATTATTAATAATAAATAATTATTAATAATAATTGTACCGACCCGTCTTCGGGCGTTGACCAAAGTCAACATGTGGTAGGACCCACCAGGGGCTCCAAGAGGAAAAGTCAAGATGTTGACCGCTTCGGGTGTTTACAGGCCTTGGGCATCACCAGGTTCGGGCGTTGCCAGCTTTGGGCGTCGACCATTGTAGGGTCTCGACTGCCATAGGCGTCGCCCACCTCGAAGGCGTAACTAGTTGTCCTGAGAACGTGCTTTGGCCTAGATGGTGCCACACCCTGATACCCACAGGTAGAAATGACCGTGAAGGGGGCGGCATAGAAGGAGGCGACACGGTAGAGGCCTGGAGGCCTCGTGCCTCTGTATGTCAGGAAGTGAGCATAGCTGAGAAAGGTGGATTTAAAGTCACACCTTCAGTACCAGTAAGAAGAGCTCCAATCCACGACTTATCCGTGCATGAGGTGTAGGAATGTGGCAGAACGCACCACCGCTAATGCCCTCTGGAGCAGATACGACCTGTAAGAGGCCACGCCCCAGAGGGGGGTCTACATGCAGGGTACGTGGGCGACTTAGGGGACTCCCAGGGGAAGTGACTCAGAGACGAGTGCATCAGTTGGCTCCCATGCAGTCACTCCTGGATGCGCCAGCACTCCAACAGGGCTACCGCACGCGCTGCGATACTCCTAAGTCTGGAATGCAGCGTCGTGAGGTGCGCTCGTTAGTAAGCTTAAGTCAGAGAAGCCACGTGGCAGAAACGCGGGCAAAGGTATATAAGGAACAAGAGAAACATCATAAGGTACGTTTTCCAGATAC
>Ga0123341_1005690_pt1 | contig 11154 bp, 10 predicted proteins | sample Turbeapinknodule_FD_89959 | JGI IMG/M metagenome (GOLD analysis project Ga0123341, IMG submission 89959) | Root nodule microbial communities of legume samples collected from Mexico - Turtle bean Mexico pink nodule | ecosystem: Host-associated > Plants > Roots > Nodule | place: Mexico: Nepantla... | reverse complement strand
CTAATTAAATAAAAGTTTAAAAATTATATGAAAAATAAAAATTAATTTAAATATTAATATTTTTTTAATATTTAAAATAATATCTAATTTAATAAATATAATAATTAGTTATTATTATTTTATTAAATTATTTTTTTATTTAATGATTTTTTTTATCGTGTATTACATCAAAAGTCATCTATACAGTAAGTATGGACACGAAGAATATTGGTTCTACTTAATCATTGACTTCTTCATATAATAATTGACTTCTTCATATAATAGAATTTCTTTGAAGTTTTAAAGAAGAAAGTTTCGTATCAATGAAAGTCAAAATAAGAAACTTACTTGGCAAAGTCTATCTTTTCCCATAAGAAATTATATATTACAATATCTAAAGTCACAATCAAAAAATTATTGAAATTACTTATGATGATAAAACACATTTTTTTTTCTTATTTAATATTTTTTGTAATAACAACTTATACATGTATTATGGGACTCTATAATTTAATTTCCGTCATATTCCTGCATCGTGTATCGTATTCCTACCGTTTTCATAAAAACAAAATTGCTACCAAATTGTTATGAGAATAAAAGTAAATTATATACCAAAACCAATTACAAGAATTCTATTTCTTTTATATATTTTATTTTATATACTAGATAACTTTTTGGATCAAATTATATAAGAATCTAAAGAGTTAAAAAAATATTTAAGATAACCAAATTTGATCATTTAAAGAGGCAACCTGTAACGGTCCCGGATGACTGAGGTTATGCATTAAATAATATAATATAATAAATACGTGGCAAGAAAACGCTTACAACTAACTTTAAATGGGTCAAGAGACACGTCGAAGCGCACTTTCCGGTTACTTGGCCCACACGTATCAAAGCCCAAGTCAACCTATAAAAGGAACTTCTGAAAGGGGGAGAATGTACATTTTTAATATCCGGAGAAACTAGACTAATTACTAATACTGACTTGAGCGTCGGAGTGCAATCGCAGGTACTCCGCTGACCGAACTAGCGCAAGCGCGAAGGAGAAGGAACTTAAGGAATCAGGGAGTTGCAGGCACAACAACAAATTGTGCATCAATGTGGATCAACATTACTCTGGTCCTGACATCCACACAGGTACAGAAGCTATATAAGCTTAAAATAACATTGACATAAAAATTAAGATAAAATAATTTAGTTTCATTAAAACATAATCAAATAACAAGAAAAAATTTATTCAGTTCTCTAAATTTGATCTCTTTTATAAATAGATATCTTAAAATTATTTTAATTTTAATTGATCATTAAACTTGATTCTATCTGTAAATAGACACAATAAATACTAAATGCATAAGGATCAAATTTAAAATAAACACCATTTTTCATGCGTAGAACCGATTTAATAATAACTTTGAGATAAGAACCAAATGAAGAATTTCTTAGAAGTATAGGAACAATATTATTTTAAAATGTTTTGGATATTCTCTGTTATCGTTCAGGTGAAAATGATACTTTTAACTCTAAGCAAAATTGCATATCTACATGATGTCAGAAGGGCTGCCAGGCACAAACTGATATGAACTAGTCATATTTTTACCAAGGCTTGCCCTCCATTATTGGCTACGAAAGTTGACATTTTGTTCATGTCGAATTTCAAATTTGATGTTCATCTTGTTTGATATTTATCATTAAAGAATAATAAATGGTACTTTAAGTAATCAAAATTGACAATTAAGAAAGAATAACACATGAAACGCATGGTTTTGTGAAATGCATTACTTGCTATATGTTCAAATCATTGCAGAAAATAACATGATTAAGAAGGTAGTTCATAATAGGAATAATACAAAGAAACATGAGATCAATATGCTTTGCTTTCTGGTTACTGCTGAATTTCAGATCATTCGTTATTACAAAGGCTGAAGAACCAGCAAACCTGGGAAGTAACTGTGAAAACACCACCCAGCAAACTCTCAGCAGTGCATACCAAACCAACCTTGATAGGATCCTCACATGGATACCCTCTGATGCAGCCACAAGTATTGGTTATAACCACACCACCATAGGCACCAATAGCTCTGTGTATGGCCTCTACGATTGTGGTGGTGACTTGGCTGGATTCTTTTGTCAATTTTGTGTTTCCACTGCTGTAAGAGAAGCCCCTCAGCTCTGCTCCAATAGGGTGTCTGCTGTGGTGTGGAATGATTACTGCGTTATTAGGTACTCAAATGAGGACTTCTTTGGGAAAGCTTTGACATACCCAACATGGCATACTGTTGGAACAAAAAACATATCGAACACGACAGAGATTCAGATAGGTGAGGCTTTTGTTAGAAGTTTGATCAGAAAAGCAACTAATGAAACCAACCAGTTGTACTATAAGGAAGGGTTCAACTTGAGTGCCACTGAGAGTAGGTATGCAGTGGTGCAATGCACTAGAGATCTCACAAATGAAGGGTGCAGACAGTGTTTGGAGGTCATGCTCACTGAAGTTCCCAAATGTTGTGAACAACACATTCCATGGACGGTTTGGTCTGGAAGTTGTTTGATAAGGTATGATGATCATATGTTCTACTTGCTTAACACCCAACAACCTTCAGCCCCTGCGCCCAATGCACAAGGTGAATCTGAATTAGTCTTTTTTATAAACAACTATTACTTGTTAATATATTAGTTTTTGTTCATGGACTTATCTGTTTCTCCCTTTCTTCCACTTTTATCACCAAATCAACTGTAAATTTTCATTAATCTTTTATATTGTTACAGATAAACAAGAGGGTAATAAAAGGTCAAAAACTTTGATCATTACCTTCAGTGTGATTGGGCCAATAATTGTACTATGTTTGAGCCTATACTGCTTCTGGCACAGGAAAAGGCTGATAAAAGGTAATCAAATTATCTCCAGGCACAGACTGCTTGATTTTCTCCTAGTCAAATAAGACTATTTTGCTCAGAAATGAACTCACAAAACTCTCTTTGTAGTAGGGCTTCCTCTTCCTTCATTTCGTAAGATTCAATCAGAGGAAATGTGGAACACAGACCTGCCTAGAATACCATTAATCACAATTCTACAGAGTACTGATAACTTCTCAGAAGCATCTAAACTAGGGGAAGGTGGATTTGGCCCCGTTTACAAGGTTGCAAAGATTTGGAGTTTCGGATATAGATTTCTTATTTTTAATCATCTTTCTATATACTTTTATTTATTGCAAACTTTCATCAGGGAACTCTACGTGACGGAAAGCAAATTGCAGTAAAAAGACTATCAAAATTTTCTGGTCAAGGCTCAGAGGAGTTCAATAATGAAGTAATGTTTATAGCTAAATTGAGGCATCGCAACCTTGTAAGACTTTTGGCATGTTGCTTAGAGGAAAATGAAAAGATACTTGTATACGAGTATTTGCCGAATAAAAGTCTCGACTTTCACCTATTTGGTATGTTTTCACATAACTCCTGTAGAAGTGTTACTTTTTCTGCAATTTGTTCTTCAGCAATCTCAAGAACAAAAATAGTATACTATTTGGCGTGTTTCCTATTTTTTTGCTTCACTGACTGTTTTGTTGTTTAAATCTCTATGCTGTTACTGTGTGTCAGATGTCGACAGAAGAAAACAATTCGATTGGAAACTAAGATTAAGCATTATCAATGGAATAGCAAGAGGTATTTTATACCTTCATGAGGATTCTCAACTCAGAGTAATTCATAGAGATCTCAAAGCAAGCAACGTTCTATTAGACCATGACATGAATCCCAAAATATCCGATTTTGGATTGGCAAGGGCATTTGAAGTAGGACAAAACCAGGCAAATACAAAACGAGTAATGGGAACCCTGTGAGTTTTAGTTATAACAAATATTTTAGTATTGTTATGAAATTATTTGCTATATGTTTCTTGACACGAGACAGTAACAAAGTTCTATTGATTTCCATTAGTGGATACATGGCTCCTGAGTATGCTATGGAAGGACTATTTTCAGTGAAATCTGATGTTTTCAGCTTTGGAGTTCTTGTTCTAGAAATCATTTGTGGGAGAAAGAATGGTGGATTCTACCTGTCAGATGGTCAAACTCTTATTTCATATGTAAGTCTAGGCTCTTGTGTGGTCAAGAAATTATTCAACAAAGCTAAGATAACTACACCTTAACAATGTTATAAAACTACAAATACTTGTGTAGGCTTGGAGAATGTGGTATGAAGGAAAATGTTTGGAATTGATGGATCCAATGCTGGAAAAATCCTTCATAGAAGATGAAGTAGAGAGGTGCATACAGATTGGTCTGTTGTGTGTTCAAGAAGATGCAAGAGATAGACCAACCATGTCCGATGTTGTTGTAATGCAGGCGAGTGACACATTGGCCATTCCAAAACCCAAGCACTCAGCATTTTCAGTTGGAAGAACAGCCGCAGAGGAAGTCACTACATCAAGAAGTTTCAAGAATGATATAACAAGCTCTATTACTTTACCGAGGTAATTTCATGATTGCAGAATGGATTTGTATACATCTCTTCAAAAGTGAAAACTTAGTTGTATTCATCTGGAACTTGAATGATAATCAAGACGCTAAATGGGTAAAGTAATTGGCAACAGAACAAGCAAAACTGATGTACATTCCTGAAGCAGCAAATTCTGGGAAAATTTTCATAAACTAGCAAATATCCATAAGAGTTCAAGTCGCAATTGGTAGCCAAATATATGTATGAGCTCAAAAGTTCATGTCTACTCGAAAAGGTTTTAAAAGTAAGTTATCACGTCCTCTGGGGACCTCAAGGGTAATCACAATAATCATTTTCTAATCAGAAAACATTAAGAGCTAGTATATTTGTTTCCAAAAATTGAAAGGAAAAAATGTTTGATAAGAACAAATAGCCTCAAACTCACAGAATTTGCCACAATAATCAGAAACTATTTACAAACCAACTAGGCAATTTACTTAAACAGGCTAATATGCTTATCGGCCAACTTTCAGGCGCAAAAAAGCCATTTCTTTCATTCCTTAAACATCACACAGGCATTTTCACAAACAGGTCATAGCCATGGCAACTCACACTTGTTTGATTGAAACTCTAATAAGACTATGAATGGAAGTGGAGACACAAAATGAGTAGTGAAATGAAAAATAAAAAAATAATAGTTTTAATTTTTATTGTATGATTACCCCCAGTTCTCCTTCTTTAATCTAGGCCACTGAATATTTCACAAATATATCTAACGGCTATGACTGGTGGTTCACTAGTGTACCACTTGGATTTTCACCTTAGACGATCTAAAAACTTCACTAATAACCAAGCTTTAAAATTAACATATTAGACAATAAACCACACTCAACTCAAATTTTTTTTCCTACAATTCTCAAGTAAAATATTTTAAAATTCCTTTTTCAGAGTTAAAATAGCTTTTTCCCAACATCTCTACTCCATTTTGTGATTATTTTTTAAATTACAATATATTTAGGTAAGTCTAATAATAATCTCACGTAGTTAAAAGTAAGAGCCATTTAAATATATTTTCCATCTTTTTAATTTTTCAATACTTTTTAAAAATAAGTGACGGTGGAACGTAATGATTCTATGTCAACGGATTTAAAATGGCAACATAATCACAAAAGTTCAACAAAAATTACATAAAACTGTCCCATAAAAAATTACATTTTAATCAAAAAATTGTCCCATAAAACTTAACAAATACTAAAATTGTAAGATTTTTTACACATTTAGAGATTAAATCAACTTTTTTTTTAGTTTTTGAAAGATTAATTTGGTAAGATCTCCCACATTCAAAAACTAAATTGATTATTTACCCTTTTTTATTATTATTATTTTGTTGTTCCCTTTTTGTATTATAACAAAGTTAAAAGACTAATTTTGTACTAAAATGTGTCTGACAATTTTATCTTAAAAAATGAAAATTTTGATCTAGTATGGGAATGTGTCATCAATATAAATTAGTATCTCAATGTTTGTAGCTTTATGTTGGAAATGAACATAAGAAATTCTCTCTTAAAAGAATGAAAATTTTGATCAAATGTGGTAAAAATACATCTTTTCTTTCTCTTAAAAAGATTACAAAAACTCTCTCAATCATTCTCTTCTTTCTTTCTCTCAAAATAGGATTCTCAAATTAAATAGAATGAAATGAAATACTTTTCACATCTATAGGGACTCCTTTGTTAACAAAGAAACATAAAAAGGTGTAACTCTAGAAATCTGATTCTGAATTAAAAGACATAACTTTTCATGAGAAATGTTTGATTCAGGGAGAAGTTTCACACTTGATGACAAAAAGATTTGCTTTTAAAAATAGTAAATTAATCATTAACCCATTATAATGATGTGTACATAAAGAAAATGTTGCTGTTTCATTTGATGTTACAGTAGTTGAAGATCTTCTGGAGTTTTCATCAAGTTGGATATTTTCCAAAGTTTTCTTGTATTTGGATGCCGTGTTGGCAAAGTTTTCTTATGGTCACTGTCGTATTAATAAGTCAGATAAAATTCTAAAAATTATCATTAAATATTTTATATCTCAGTTTTTTAGAGTCACATATTGAAGAGAGGACTTGCACAGATAACTATGTTGACTTAAGATAGTGATACTATTTGATAAGAATATACATGTATAATCAAATGCATTCCTGGTATAATGTTTTTGAGTTTTGATATAATCATTTTCTGAACATGTGATTGAAGCAACTGCAGAGTTATGTTGGGGAAAAAACTACACTTATGCTTTGGTTTCTTCTTATTGCTGAGTTTCAGACCACATGTTACGAAGGCACAAGCACCCATTTTCGTGGGAAGTAACTGCCAAAACAACACCCAACAACCTCTCAGTGGTGTATACCAAACAAATCTTGAGAGAATTCTCACATGGGTATCTTCGGATGCAGCCACAAGCAAAGGCTATAACTACAAAAGCATAGGCAACAACAGTCCTGTGTATGGCCTCTATGATTGTCGTGGAGATGTTGTTGGATACTTTTGCCAATTCTGTGTCTCTACTGCTGCCAAAGAAGCACCTCAGCGCTGCCCCAATAGGGTCTCTGCTATGGTTTGGTATGATTTCTGCATCCTAAGGTACTCCAATGAGAGCTTTTTTGGGACTGTTTTAACAAACCCATCATGGCATGCTTTTGGAGAAAAAAATATATCCAACATGGAAGATATTCAGAAAGGTGATGATTTTGTGAGAAGTTTGATCAGAAAAGCAACAAAGGAAACTAACCAGTTGTTTTATATGGATGTCTTTAATTTGAGTTCCACTGCAAGAAGGTATGGCTTGGTGCAATGCACTAGAGATCTCACAAATGAAGGGTGCAGACAGTGTTTGGAGACCATATTAGCCCAAGTTGCCAAATGTTGTGAACAGAAATTAGGATGGTCGATTTGGACTGGAAGTTGTGTGATTAAGTATGATGATCACATGTTTTACCAAACATCTTTAGCTGCTGAGCCTAATCTGCAAAAAGGTCATTCATTGATATTACAGTAATACTTTTTTGTTTCTTTATTTAAGTTGATTACTTTGGAAATTAATTCTTCTTCTTTTATACTGTTATAGCTAAACAGGGGAGCAATAATAGGTCAAAAATCTTGATTATTAGCTTCAGTGTGACGGGGTCAATAACTATACTATGTTTGAGTGTATATTGTTGGTGCAGGAGAAGAACTAGAAAAGGTAATTTCCTTGAACAATACTATTTTTAGATGGCTTATTTACCATCCCATACTCAAATATGGTTATTTGGTTCACACAAAAACTCGAAAACTTGTCTATGTAGATGGGCTGATACCTCGTGTCGTTCGTCTATCATCATATCACAATGTTCAAACTGAGGAAACACTGAATCCAGAACTTCCTACAATCCCATTAAGCACAATTCTACAAAGTACTGATAACTTTTCTGAAGTATCAAAACTGGGGGAAGGTGGATTTGGCCCAGTATACAAGGTTTTAATGATTCGAATTCTGGATATAGATTTTTGTTTTTATCATCTTTCAATATACTTTTATTGATTGATAGCTGTGTTTATCAGGGAATTCTGCCAGATGGAAGACAAATTGCAGTTAAAAGGCTCTCAAAATTTTCTGGCCAAGGGTCAGAGGAGTTCAATAATGAAGTAATGTTTATAGCTAAACTGCAACATCGCAACCTTGTGAGACTTCTTGCATGTTGCTTGGAGGAGAATGAAAAGATACTAGTATACGAGTATTTGCCAAATAAAAGCCTCGACTTTCACCTGTTTGGTATGTTCTTATATAGCTTCAATGCTTCAATGAAAAGTAAATGCTTGCACTGCAATTTTTTCTTTAGAAATTTCTCTGGATTAACAAGTCAAGTCATTCTATTATGGGCTTTAAAGTACTTTATATGTATATGGGGTACTCTTGATTTTAAGAATAAGAACAGCAAGACAGGATAATAATACCCAAAATAGCATTCTCTTCTCCTCTCATAACATCAAACTAAATTCAAGTTATATCATGTAATGAATGATCATGTATAGACTATCTTTAAGGATAAAATACTAAATAATTCTTTTCCCAGGATAAGGCCAAATCTCATTTGGTATTTGATAATTTTTGCTTCAAAGCTTAATTTCTTCTCTGTTCTTGTGTTGTCAGATGATGAGAGGAAAAAGCTTTTTGATTGGAAATTAAGATTAAGCATTATCAATGGAATAGCAAGAGGTGTTTTATACCTTCATGAGGACTCTCGACTTAAAGTAATTCACAGAGATCTCAAAGCTAGCAATGTTCTATTAGACAATGACATGAATCCAAAAATATCTGATTTTGGATTGGCAAGGGCATTTGAAAGAGGACAGAACCAGGCAAATACAAAACGAGTAGTGGGCACTTAGTGAGTTTTACTCATACCAAACATTTCTTAAACAATAAGGTTTATGGAAGAATTATTAAGCTTATAATTTAGAAAAATGAAATTCTTTTTTTCATACACCTTGACATGACAAATAATAAAGCTCTATTGATTTGCAATAGTGGATACATGGCTCCTGAATATGCTATGGAAGGATTGTTTTCAGTGAAATCTGATGTTTTCAGTTTTGGAGTTCTAGTCCTAGAAATCATTTGTGGGAGAAAGAATAGTGGATTTTTTCTCTCAGACCATGGTCAGACTCTTCTGTTGTATGTAAGTCTCCTCAGTTATACATGGCCTGTTCGACAATTCTAGTTAATGCTTAACAATATTAACAAACGACAAATACTTGTAGGCTTGGAGAATATGGTGTGAAGGAAAATGTTTGGAAATGATGGATCCAACGCTGGAAAAATCCTTTGTAGGCAGTGAAGTTGAGAGATGCATACAGATTGGTTTGTTGTGTGTTCAAGAAGATGCAAAAGATAGACCAACCATGTCTGATGTTGTTGTAATGTTGGCAAGTGACGCAATGGCCCTTCCAAAACCCAAGCAGCCACCATTTTCAGTTGGAAGAATGACCTCAGAGGAATTCTCTACATCAAAGAGTTCCAAGAATCTTTCCATTAATGATGTAACAACCTCTATTACTCTACCTAGGTAATGAATATTTTTGTATTTGATTTCATTTATTCTCCTCATTGGACACTCCGTGTCACCTCACAAGTTGTCAGCACCAGCACACAACCATAACACCCTAGTCACAGGTCTGTAACTATTTACAACCACCACACCTACACCAGAAATAACCTGCCAAAGTTTTACAAGCCTGCACATCTACACCCTTGTCACAGTTCCATTATCAATAATGTACTCTGTTCAGGTTCAAGCTGAAGAAAAAGCTGATGTACATTCCATAAACAGCAATGTTGGAGAAAAAAATAAGCAAATATCCATATGTTAAGGTGGGTAGAGGAAACCAAAATATCTGTCCGTAATAACATGGCTCAATATTTGTTTCTAAAAATAGAAAAGGAAAAAATTGTGACGAGAACAAAATAACCTCAAACTCACAGAATATGCCATGACAACGCATTAACAAGAAAATATGCACAATACCAACCGGGCAAGTTAAGTCTTATATAAAGCTCTTTATAAAGAGTTGCATATCCTCCAATTTTCAGGCACGAAAAACTGATTCATTTTGCAATAAGCATCACCATATCCTCGTCTTTCTTTGCAAACCCACGGCCATTGTGCTCCATGGCTCTCTCAAGCATTTTCACAAATATTTGGATTCAATAATTCTAAAATTAGGGATGATTGTTATTTCAAACAAAAATTAAGGCCAAAAATGATTCAATTTTCTCATGTAAATTTACTAAATGTTGCCACTTATCATTGAAGAAAGTGGTGAGCTAGAGATTAAAATATCTGCACTAAATAAAGATTGTATTTGAAATGCTTAAAAGATATTGTGGAGAGTTCACACCTGATATAAACGTAGGCATATGAGAATTTGTGCCGTAGGAATTTCCAATTTGTGCTTCGTCTACTAGTTTACTATTTTTATCAACCCATATGTATTTAATGCGAACAATCTTTTCCCAGTCTTCAATGCTGAGTTGTGAATGGATTCAGGCAGACCCTCCTTTGGAAAGCATTAGATGAAGGCATTGAATCCAATGTACTGGAATTAAATTTAGATGAAATATTCAATCCACATACATATAAGCCCTTCCATTCTTGGTTATGATTGTCAAGTGTGTAAGTCTGCCCAAATTTGTATGTCTAAGGGGTTCTTTAACAACTTGCAGAATTTTGATTACTTCCATATGGTATTTTTGCATCACTGCTTGTTTGTAAACAATGTAGAGAACTTTATATAATAATGTGTGGTTTTAAACTTGGTCATGTTTAAGTCTGATAAAATTGGCAGTTTGAGACTGCATCTAAATCTAATTAATATGTATGTGCAGAATTACTTTGAGATTAAGTGTAATTGGTTACTCGTTCTATTAGGTAATATTTAGTGATTGATCATTCAGTACGAAAAATAACTAGCTATTCTTTTTCGTCAGTAAAAAATAAAATAAATGAAACAGTGGAAGTGTATTTTATGATGCTCCAAACCTTATACAGATCCAGAAAAAAACATATACCAGAATACAAATCCCCTACTTTCTTAAGGCTCTTCCCAGATTGAAACCAAGCTGCAATCACTCATACAAAAAGAAACAAGAAAGAATCAAACTAAGAGTTATTCCTTACTCAATTTCTGCTGCATTTTTGT
>Ga0123341_1005689_pt1 | contig 11156 bp, 11 predicted proteins | sample Turbeapinknodule_FD_89959 | JGI IMG/M metagenome (GOLD analysis project Ga0123341, IMG submission 89959) | Root nodule microbial communities of legume samples collected from Mexico - Turtle bean Mexico pink nodule | ecosystem: Host-associated > Plants > Roots > Nodule | place: Mexico: Nepantla... | reverse complement strand
TAAAATTATAAACTAGTTTATAAATTGGTAATTAATTAACTAATTGGTATCTAAATAGCTACCAAGATTTTATCTATCAATTTTAGAATCTAAAGTAGTTGATAATTAAAAATTGAGTAATTAACTAAATATCAATTTATAAAATAATTTATAAATTTAGAAACTACTTTAGATAAAAAAAATATTTTAGTCTATAAAATAATATCTAATTTAGTTAAAATAGTAAGTAATTATTTTTTGTCCCTAAAATTAATTTTTTCTTTAATTTTTCCAACAGTTATGGTATTATAAGTCAAATTGGTATCAGCTAAGAATTAAATAGTATTAACATGCATTAATTTCAATTGTTTAATGTTTTTTTATGTCATTGTTAATTCGTTCAAAACGTCTTTCAGTATTGATTAAGTCAGCATAATGTCATCCTTACATGACTTACCTTCCATACTTTAGTGATCATTATGACAATTAACTTAAGTGATCAATTGTCGCTTTAAGTATTAAATAATTTCAAAATTGGTATTTAACTACCATTATTTAGAATATAAAATTGGTATCTAAAACTTTGGTATCTAATTAGATACTAATTTAGAAGTTATTTATCAATAATAGAAACTAATTTACATACCAATAATTTTTTTAGTCTCTAAAATAGTATCTAATTTTGTCAATATAGAAACTAATTATTTTTAGTCTTTAAAATTTGGTTTCTATTTAATGATTTTCTTTTTGTAATTTTGTGTATTATTTTCATGACAATTGATGCAATCCTAGTTTGCATATTCTTTTGTAGATTTTCATCTTCATTGTTTATTATTTGAATTCTTTGAATGGAAGATGATTGATAACGTAACCTTGAAGAATTGTAGAATTTTTGAAAAAGATAAAATTTATGATGGTTAATCTAAGTGAGGTTAGGCCAACACATAGTTTATAGAGTGAGGTTGAGCCCACTACAAGAAAATTTGTTATTACATACAACACTAATCCGTATGTTAGACACTAAATCCCTATGTAAAACATAATTACATACGGATTACATACGAGAAAAAATTCATATGTAAAACTGTCGTAGGTAACTGTTACATACGAAATTTTAATCCGTATGTAATTACATACAGACATTTCTGTATGTAATTGTTCTCGTCGGTTGCTTGGTTGCCAGTTGACTCGAACGGTAGCCTCAGGCCCGCCTGTCTCCTCCTGCGAATCGAACTTCCTAGGGTTGAAGAACTTCTCACCTGTAAAGACTAAGGGCGCCCTTACGGTCGTTTGCTCTCCGACGCTCAAGTCAGTAAGGGCTAAAGAAACAATAATGTGTGTAAAGCAGTTTCAGTCTTTGAAACGGCGTACCTTGCGAGGGTTCTTACCACCCTATTTATAGGTTGTATCTAGGGTTACTTTTGTGATGCTCCCACGTCTCTTAGTGGGCTTAGGGTTCTTGCGAGAATGTCCTTGCGCCGCTATCACACAATCTTAGCGTAATCTGGCGCTTAGGACATGCCTTTCTTGGAGTGCATAGACCTAATAGCGTAGCCGCCAAGGTACCTACTCACATACCAGCGTTGCGACATCATCTGTTCTGTGGGTGCCCTAAGTATTCACGTGCCATGCATGCAATCTTTTCCTGGAAACCCTAACCCTAACGGACCTTAGCGCCTCCAAGGAACACTTGTTTGTGTCGTAGCCAAATTTACCATACACATCCCATGTATGATCCTCTCGTGACTTAGGTCTTTTTCATATCTGGGTGTTAACTCACGTTAACTCATACTGTTTGTGGGGCCCAGCTTACGTGACCCACTATTGCTATCAGTCCACCGATGTCCGATGTCTTTCTCTTAGGTCAATGACCGAGGTCTGGCCTGTACAGTAATTACATATGGATAGGTTCGTATGTAAATACATATGAACGTATCCATTTGTAACTTTCTAGTGTAATTACATACAAATGTATCTGTATGTAATTACATTAGAAAGTTACATACGAAATTATCTATATGTAACTCTAATTTTATTTTATTTTTTTATTTTTTGCATATTTAAAGTATTCAAAACCTATTTTTAAGACCTAGATATACTAAAAACATTCAGAGATATATATTAATCAACATTCAGACTTGACTATATTTTTAAAATCAAGATATAATACTAATTCCAAATGTTCAAAATATCCTAATGTATTTCACTCAAACCAAAGAAAACATTTAATAAAAAGAAATTCAACTCATGCTTTTTGTGTACAATATGCGTCTACCAAAATGAAAGTAAAATCTAGAAGGATTATGTCTCTCATAGATGAAGATAAAATGTGAAGATGTTATCACATAATATGTATTCACGCCCCATGCTTTATAACTTGTTGATAGGACAGCGGGAGTGGAAAATATTTTCTCTTTAGGTATCATCCAAAGGTTTTGGAATTGTTCCCAACATTCGTCTTATCATCAATAAGTCACCTTCACATTCATTATTACTAGGGACTTTTGAAGGGGAAGGGGAGTTAGACGTAGAAGATTTATCACTATGTTCACTGACGACTTCACCCTCCTTAATCATCATGGTTCTTTTTGTTGGACAATCAGCCGTTATATGACCATAACCTAAATACTTAAAACATTTTTTACTTGAAGTTTTAGTAGGTGATTTATGATTTGAAGGTGAGGGTTTAGAATCTTGCGATTTGTAAGTGGATTCCTTTTTAAAATTTGAGGGAAAAGTTGAAGAGGATTTTTGTTTGTGTGTCGAAGATGAATGGTAGAAGCCATCATTATGAAATTTTTTGAAAGAATTTTTCTTCGAAATTTGGTAATCTACCTTGATGGCAAGGTGAACCAATTTTTCCAAAGATGAATACTCATAAAGTTCCACAACATCTTGAATATCCCTTCTAAGACCACTCACAAATCTAGCCATCTTAGCTTCCTCACTTTCATGCATGTTAAGTTGAGTTAAAAGCGTTTCAAGTTCTTTAAAATAAGCATCCACACTAACATGCCTTGATGAAGCCTTTGGAGTTTCAACAAAAGGTTTTTCCTAAAATGTGGAGGTACAAATCTAGCATGTATGCATTCTTTTAAATCATCCGAAGAAACCACAGTTGGTCTCTTGTTTAGCCCAATGTCCATTACAATTTTACGCCACCATTGCATTGCATAGTCTATGAATTCTAGAGAGGCTAATTTCATCTTTTGGTCATCTTTAACCTCATGCACATTAAAAATTTGTTCACATTTAGCCTCCCAACCTAAATACACATTAGGATCACTATCTCCACTAAAGTTAGGTAACTTTACAAATTGAAAATAAGGCTTTGCCACATTTTGGCGTCTTTCTTCATAATGTTGGTGCCTCCTCCCTTCGGTTTCTTCATCATGACCTTGATAGTTAGAAGAGCTTCTTGAAGAATGTCTATGAGAATGGCGCCTTCCATGGTTGGAATGGTTGGACCTCTCATTAGTCACCTCAAGTCTTTGTAATCTTTCCTCCAATTTTCTTATGGCTTCATCTTTTTGTGCAAGGGATATTTTTGCTTCCTTCAATTCACCAAGGATAAATGCTCTTTATGGAGAATGTGACTTGGAAGATTCACCACTTGAATAAGTAGCCATTTTAAAAACAAGACAACAAACACAATGAACAAACAATTAAAGAAAACAAGGTTAGAAAACTAGAACAAGTAGTGTTGTGGTAATGTCAAATTAAAGGCACTCAAACCACTCCAAGAAATTATTCTTTCCTCAACCAAGCTTCTCTTGTGGATGGAAATAGCCTCAAGTGAAATATGCCAAACACTCAAACACTTACCCAAAAACAACCACCACAAAACTTGAAGAAACAAGTAAAGACAATCAAGAAAAGGTGTAAACAAGAAAGGCTATACCAAAAGGAATACAAGATATAGGACAAACTCAAAGAATATTGAATGAAAAGACAATCAAGAAAATAAGGTACTTAAAAAATGATAGCACACAAAAGGAACCTAGAGAAAAGCACTAGAATAGGATGAAGAAAAAACAAAAAACAACACTACTGGAATTGTGTAAAAACTGTGCATAACTTTAAAGATTTATCTTGAACTTGATAATGCAAACTGGAATCTGAAATTTAAATCACTGAAACTTCAAGATGTTATCTCAATTTGGGCACTGGAATCACACAAAAACAGTATACCAATTAATTGTGATAAATTTCTAAAATCACTACCCATCACCGTTTTTCAAGAGTCATAATTTTTGCACTCTGTACGTATTTGATTTATCATTTTTTTTGTACTTGGAATTTTGATACACTTCTTTTTTTCACTCTTTTGTAACACTTCAAACTACATAAATCCAGAGTTTCATAATTTTTCTCCAATAATTGTAATTTTCATAAACGAAAACAGTCAGCACAGTTTCATAAAAAACAGAGAAAGCCTAATTTGGAATTAAAAACATAATTGAGAACTTAAAAAACACAATGGAATTGATGTATATGGAACTTGTATGGAACTAGCACACAAGTATGAACTCAAATATAAAAAAAATAAAAGGCACCAAAGTATCAAAAACAAAAATATAAAACTGCACTCAATGAAAAAGCAAACAACCAAAATTAACAAGAAAAATATTACATAGAATTGATGACATTATAGGAGAAAATATGACTTTGACAAAACTTATAGGGATTCAAAATCAAAATGACTCAAACACAATGAATGTGCACAATTTAAAACAGCAAGAAAGACTCAAAATAAAACAAAAACAGAATGATAATGACAAGCATATGAAATTAAAGAACAAGAATGTAAAGTTTTTGAATTAAAAGTGGCAAAATCAACTCAAACACACAAGAACACACCTAAGACTCATGATACCACATGATATGAGTTGCCATATGAAAAGACACTTTCAAGAATTGGATCAAGATTCTATAACAATTCAAGAACTCACTCAAGAACAACACAAGATTTTAAACAAGAACACAACAAGAATTAAAACTACCGATTGAAACACAACAAAGAACAAAACCCACTAATTGAAACTCAAGAATTCAACATAGAAATGAGTTTCTATGGAAGCCGGAACAAGAACAACATGTAACAATGGAAAAGAACCGAACAAAGTGCAGAACAAGTGCAGAAAATGAAAGGAAACAAGAAAAGGAAACAATTGAACCAATTGAAATTGAAAAACTACAAGAAAACAACAAATGGGTAATTATGGAAGATGAAAGAAGATGGACTTATGTCATTGTAGCCATGGGAGGGAAAGCTTCACGCCACTTGGAGGGTGGTTCTTCCAAGATAAGTGAGGAGTGTCGCCACTTGAGAGCTTCCCATAACTCACAAAATAAGACAAGGAAGAAGAGAAGAGAACTAGTCTCACAAACTCTTTCACACCAATTTGGGTATAGTTTCTTTACTTCAAAATTCAACTTATGTTTACAAAAGCAAGGCTCCTCCTTATATAGTAATAGAGGGTCGGTCATTCAAAAGGCAAAAGGAAAATGAAAAGGCATGCGAAGGCAAAGACACATGCAAATGCCGCCCAACAAGTCTCAAGCTTCCAAAAAATGACTTTTGGAACTACTCTTTATAAGTCCTATGCTCCTTCATTTTTTTTCTATTTTAAAACTATTCTAAACATATTACAAAAAGATATTAACTGGGTTTGGGCCTCATCTTTTGAGAAGACTAATAAAAAGAACTTCAAATGCTTTGGGCTTTGTCCATTTCTTATATTGATGAAGTCTTTGTTTGCTTGTTGGGATGACCCTTCAAGTTTATCTTGGCCCTCTAATGTCTTCTCTCCTTGATCTACATCACACAACCACCTGGGTTTGAATATTACAAGCATCCTGATCATGTATGCAAGCTAAAGAAAGCCTTGTATGGTCTCAAGCAAGCACCACGACAATGGTATGAGAGGCTAAGTCACTTTCTTCTATCTCATCAATATGAAAGAGGAAAGGTTGATAAAACTTTGTTCATTAAGAAAGCTGATTCTAATGTTACCTTAGTACATATTTATGTGGATGATATTATATTTGACTCTTCTAATGCAAAACTTTGTGAGGATTTTCTCAAAGCTATGCAGGGAGAGTTCTAAATATCAATGATGGGGGGAACTTTCGTTTTTCCTTGGACTGCAAGTCAAGCAATCCAAAGAAGGGATCTTTGTATGTCAATCCAAGTACTGCAATGACATACTCAAGAAGTTTGAGATGGAAGCCTGTAAAGCTGCAACAACTCCTATGTCAACAAACTACTACTTAGGTGCTGATGAAGCTGGACCAGAGGTTGATCAAACCATATACAGAGGTCTAATAGGTTCTCTTCTATACCTAACAGCAAGCAGACTAGACATAATGTTTGTTGTCTGTCTCTATGCGAGATTTCAGTCTTGTCCTAAGGAATCACATCTCAAAGCTGCCAAGAGGATTTTGAAGTATCTGAAAGGCACAACATCCATGGGGTTATGGTATCCTTCACACTCTCCTATTCATTTACTAGGATATTCTGATTCTGACTTTGTAGGTTGCAAATTAGATAGAAAGAGTATAAGTGGAACATGTCACCTACTTGGATCTAGTCTCATTTCATGGCACAGTAAAAAGCAAGCATGTGTAGCTCTATCAACAACCGAAGCTGAATATATAGCTGCAGGAAGTTGTTGTGCATAGGTTTTATGGATCAAAAAACAACTTGAAGACTTTGGATTGAAGATTAATAAAGTACCTCTGCTATGTGACAACTCGAGTGCCATAAATCTGACAAGAGTTAGGTTCAACACTCAAGGACAAAACATATTGAAATAAGGCATCACTTCATACGTGCCCATATCAACAATGGAGTTTGTGAGATTCAGTTTGTCTAAACAGAAAGTCAGCTTGCAAACATCTTTACCAAACCTCTATCAAAGGACATGTTCTATTCTTTAAGGAATGAATTGGGAATAATTGATATGCATGCCTTGTCTTAAATTTGTTTTTAATCCTACCATTTGTCTATTTGATAAGACAAATAGGGGGAGAAGTATTGGTTTGTAATGTTCTGTAATGTTTAGCACTTATTCTGATTTGAACATTGTTATTATACCCTGTGTTTCTGTGTTTGTTCAATGAATGCAGGTTGAACAAATTCTAAACAAAGAACATTCCTAAAAGCATCCCAGGTATTTGTCTCCATCAAATAGGGGGAGATTGTTGAACATGGGAGTTTTGATGTGTCAAATCCACATGAAGCCTGAAGCTGTGCTGCTTTCTAGGTTTGGGTTTAGATTAGGTGTTTAGAATCTTTGTTAAGATCAGTCCTGAAGCCTATCCAAAGCTTCATCAAAATTGTTTTAAGGAACTATGTTTTTTTCCAAGCGAAGGGAAAACAACCAGTTAATTTGTCGAAATAATCGGTTGTTTGTCACTTGGATGGCTGGATGTTTTGAAACTGCTTTTTGAATCAGTTGTGCAACTGCTTAATTCATTCAACTGGTTAAATCGTGGTTTCAACCGGTTAAATGTGTGTTTTCATAACAAATTTTTGACAACTTGTTTTAACTGTTTTGGTTGTTCAAAACTACCCACAACGGATGATTTTCAAAGGCTATAAATAAAGCTTTCGGATTTGAGAAAGAGATTTGGTTTTTGAAAGAGTTTTCAAAAATAGCAAGATTACTTTTCAAACTTTACTGTGGTGACAAGTGCTGATCATAGGAAGGCGGAGATGGCCAAGTATTCAGATGCCTTTATTGCCTTACCAGGTTAGTATGAACTGATAATACTTGGTTGCATTAGAAAAAGTGGAAATATCAAGGTGCTTGAAGCTTTCTAGTTTTATCATGTACCATTGCCCATATCATAGTGTTTTATTCTTTTGAGGGACTTAGTTATATTTTGTCATCTCTTGCAATGGGTATTTGGTCATATATTTGCATTTGTACTTTTGTGAAGAATTTAATTTGTACTTAACTTCACTTTGAAATATTCCAATTATTCAATTATGTGTAACTCCACATCTTTCTTTGTAATCTATCACTTTTTTCAAATATTTACCTATGGTAAGTAAAAATTAAGTCATATCTAGTATTTTCTTATTTTTTTTGCTAAATGACTAAATTGAATTTTAACTTTTTAAATACTTGAAATAAAGTTAATATTTCTGTACCGGCCAGTCCTTGGGTGTTGTTGACTACTAGTGGATGTGGGGCCACGTAAGCAGGGTCCCACGAACGGCAAGGGTCAGCACCTTGCATGCGGCACGCCCAGGGTGTCGAGGAGTGGTTAGGTCTCGGTCATGTACGGTGGGTCCCACAAGCGGTATGTCCAGAGTGTCTCGCAGACAATACACCAGAGGGTCGAGGAGTGGCCAGACATCGAACATCATAATATATTGACGTGTCCTCGGAAAGTTAAAATAGTGGAGCTTGGCCACGAGAGGTGAATCCCAGACAACACACTAGTTACCAGTAGGGAGAACCCTGGATTACAAGGGGGCCATGCGTGCGGTGTGGATGACGTGTTCAGGCGTAACACAAGTAAAGAGCCCCTAAAGAGATAATGCCCAAGAGGGTTACGTTCCAGGGGTGGACTGCATGCATGGCACGTGAACAGCTAGGGCACTCCCAAGATGGATGGCCCTAGAGATTAGGTGCACAAGTTGGTACCCAGGTGGCCATCCTGTAAGAGGTTGCACTCCAGTAAGGGAGCCTTACGTGCTACACTGCCCTAGGAGTGGGTGATAGCGGTGCTAAGGCACACCTTCAGTTACCCTAATTGAGGTCAACAGAAACAATGAAAACCCTAGAGTATATAAAGGGTAGTATCAAACCTAATAAGGCATGTGAAATCTTACGCAGCTTTACGCTACACACATAGAGATTACAAAGAGCTTTTTACAACTAAGTTTTGGTGCTTCCTAGCCCTAAGATTGACTTGAGCGTCGGAGTGCAAACGACCTATAGGACGCCCTTTCTCTTTGCATTTTCAGGCGGTGATCGAAGAGAGGCACGAACGAAAGCAGGGATGATTGGGCGTTTGATCGTCGTAGACGCGCGAAGATAATCGAGTCAACCGCAGGAACATTTGGTGCCCACCGTGGGGCACGATATAAAACACTGTCATATTCGCAAGAACAAAAAAAGATCAACCAAGATGAAAAATACGGCAAGGATCCGTTGCACCGAATGGAGGCGAAAGCCTCACCCTGCAACAGATCATGGAAACGATGCAGGCTCTCCAAGAAACGGTGGTTGCATCAAGAGCGAATCAAGAACGCGTCCATATTGATCTGGCTGCGTTGCTGGCAAGGAATGAAGAATTGCAAAGAACCAACGAGGAATTGCGTAGGGGATTGCGGAATCAAGCAGGGGAACATGAGGTGGAAGATCAAGAACCTACGACACCACCCAGGGATTTCCCAATGCCCTTCTCGTAGGCGGTCATGGACGCCGTGATACCAACCACGTTCGTGGGACCCATAGCCACCTTCACAGGGGTAGAGGACCCAGAGGCTCATCTCACGGCCTTCCATACGTAGATGATGTTGGTTGGGGGCTCTGACGCGGTGCGAAGCAAGTTGTTCATGAGCACACTGGTGGGAACGGTGATGGATTGGTTCATCAGCCTCCCTGATGGCCACATGACGTCGTTCACACAACTGTCTAAGCTGTTCAGAGAGCAGTACATCGCGAATCGGGCTCCCCCACCCATTTCTTACGACCTCTTTGACGTAAGACAGTATCAGGGAGAGTCCCTGAAGGAATTCTTCAATCATTTTGGGGCGCAAGTGGTGAGGCTGAACACCAAGGATGAAACCATGATGGTGCATGCGTTTAGGAAAGGAATCGTGCCTGGACCCTTCAGCGAATCACTCATCAGAAACCGCCCCAAACCTTTCGGCGAGATAAGGCGTCGAGCGGTGGCCACATTGCCGCGAAGGGAGAAGTCAATGAGAAAAGCACGTGCATTGTCCCTACGTGCCCACGAGCACCAGGCCGACCTCAACCCCTGAGGGTGCATGAGGCAACAACAAAGAAGAAGGCTATAGCGAAGCAGCAGCCTTACGAGGCCAGGAAGCCCTAGACTAAGGGGCGCGCAAGGGAGAATGTGCCACCTAGGCACAACTTCGTGGTAGAGTTGAAGGATCTGATCGTTGTCCCCAACATAGTGGAGAGATTGAAGATACCCGCTAAGACTGACAAGAAGTTAGGGCACAAGAATGCCTGGTGCGAGTTTCACCAAGCGTTTGGCCACCCCATACGCAACTACTTGGTGTTGGGGCATCAGTTAGACGAGTTGGTGAAGAATGGCTTCCTAAAAGACTACTTGGTGGAGTGATAGGGAGCCCAGAAATCGACAGTGCCGGGAGAGGATTAGGGACACGGGATACCCGTGCACGGCGAAATCCACACTATTGCGGAGGGTTTCTCAGGAGGAGGGTGCACCGCTTCTCAACGAAAGAAGTATGCACGAGCGGTAATGTCAATAGAGGCACAAGAGGCAGATGAGGCTCTTGACGTCGATCTTGTCTTCACCAAGGCTGGCCTCCGAGAAGTTGTGCCCCACGATAATGACCCGGTGGTAATCTTAGTAGTGACCGTAGGAAGAAAGGCACACCATCTGCTGGTACACCAGCGAAGCCCGACAGACGTGATGTCCTGGACGACCTTCAACAAGCTGCAATTGTCCCTTGATCAACTGAGGCCTTATACTGGCTGCTTGAACAGTTTCGCGGGAGACCAAGTGGAGGTGCGTGGGCACTTAGAGCTGAGGACCACCTTCACTGATGGTGTCGCGTCTCGTACGGAGAACATCAGGTACCTCGTCGTCAATGCCCACTCCGCATGTAACATATTGTTGGGTAGACCTACGTTAAACAAGTTGAAGGCACTGGCATCGACGACACACATGAAGATGAAGGTTTATGATTTGGGTGGAAAGGTGATAACCATCAAGTCAGACCAGATGGAGGCTAAGAGATGCTACGAAAACAACCTCAAGACCAAGAGAGGGGTATTCATGGTCACCACCAGGGCGCCAAGAGAAGAACGAATCGCCCCTGCAGAGTACACACCTTTTTCAGTTTTAGAATTTAAAATTATTAATTATTATTTTAAAATGGGTGATTTTATTAGTTTTTGTAATTTCTTTTAAATCTTCGTTTGTTCAAAATATATAAACAT
>Ga0123341_1005688_pt1 | contig 11156 bp, 9 predicted proteins | sample Turbeapinknodule_FD_89959 | JGI IMG/M metagenome (GOLD analysis project Ga0123341, IMG submission 89959) | Root nodule microbial communities of legume samples collected from Mexico - Turtle bean Mexico pink nodule | ecosystem: Host-associated > Plants > Roots > Nodule | place: Mexico: Nepantla... | reverse complement strand
TTTTATTTTATCATATAATAAAAAATAAACAATTAAGAGTACTTATTTTTAGCAATTGATATTTTAAAACTATAATTTCTAAAAATTGAAATTGGACCTAAATTTATTGAATAAAAATTGACTTAATAATAAAAATATTTAAAAGAAAACAGAAAAACATTTTAGTTTGTGTTGGTAGTTGGTACGATGGATTGCGCCACAAACAAGACACGATGATTGGTTTGATACTGTCATGAACGCGGCGAGGTCTTTGGAAAATTTCTCATTTTCTGAATTTTTTCATTAATCTAATTAATTTTCTCGATTAGCGGATTTAATTTTATTTTATTTTTCAAAAGAAAATTCAATTTGATGTTCTTTTGTTGAGAATCAAAATAAAAAATAAAACTAAAAAAAGTTATTTCCAATTTTTCAACGATAAGAAAAAGGTAAAAAAGGAAAAAAAAGAAAAGAAAAGAAAATGTGAAGCATTATTTGGAATGAAGTATATGTGTGTAGTTATGGTGATGGCATGGCAATGGTAACGCCTCTGCGAGAGAGACTCTGAGATCGCTTCCTTCCTTTTTCTCCCTTTCGATCTTCCTTAGCGCATTTCTCCAATCTCAGGCTAATGGGTACGCTTTTTCTATTCATCGTCGATCTGGTTCCTGCATTTTTTTTTTCGATCTTGTTCTGATCACAGCTTTATTCTTCACCTTTTGATTTCTTTCTGCTTTCCCAATTTTAGCTTACATCAAAGTTTGAATCTTTTATAGATGATGCTTGCTGGGTGTTAACGGAAAACCTGTAGTTACACTTGCATGCGTTTTGTTTTTACCTTTTATTTTCGACTGTTGTTTTATTTGTAATTATAATTTCAGTTTCGAGTGAATATCTTTGTAGGATTTATGGGAAATTGAGGGTGTGGTTGATTTTTACATTTGATCCTTAATTGTGTTTTGTGTGGCTAATTGGTTGGATCCGGGACAAGGTTTAGATTGTTGCTATGGGGAGAACAAAATTGAAAATTGAGAAGGGTGTGCCTGTTAGAGGGTTGATTAATTTAATTTTATGGTATGGAGATTAGTATCTCTGCTCAGCTTGTTAGTGGGAGTATTGGGCATGAATTGATGAATGGATGGAGTGTTGAACCAGATAACAATGTTCTTACCGGGGCTGGATGATCAAGTTGAATTTCCTTTTTTCCTGATTTCTGTGTTTCTAGCAATTTGTATATCACAGTGCAAAGCTGCAATCATACCTAAGATTCCAGTTTTGCCTGTGGATCTCAATTAGTGTTATGCTTTAAATTTGAGCAAGTTATGTGCTGGAATTTCACCCCCTACTAACATGAAGTATCTGCTTATCCAGCAAATAGTGAGTCTTGTTGTTCAACTCAGCTTATTGATGGAGATGGTACATTCAATATTTCTGGGGTTGAAAGCTTTATGAAGGAGGTGAAGTTGGCTGAATGTGGGCTTTCGTATGCTGTAGTTTCTATAATGGGTCCACAAAGCAGTGGTATGTTTTCTTGCTTCCATAGCCTTATTGTTTTTCCTTCCCTTCTCAAGATAATTGGATTCTATGATTAATTTAACCTGTCTATACACCTGAAGATATTAAAATCTGCAGGCAATTAAGATATTTCACTTAAAACTATGATGAAGGTTTTTGTTATTTAAGATCCATGGAAAGGTTAAATAAAAGTTTAATGAATAATATCCTCCTTCTAGTTGAATCTGATATAAATTTACAACTTTTTGTTACATGAGTAGCAATGAGACTGGAACCTATGATGGTCCATTGCAAATTACCCAAAAACTCGCCATGAGCCCAATTGTAGCGTGGCTTATATCTATGCCTTCATCATCTATACTAAATAGTGATTCCCGAATTTTAATGAGAATTATAACCTTTAAAATGTATTTCATCTCTTTAATTTTACTTCACTCTTATCTATTAACAAGCATAAAAGGATCTTAATCTTATCTAGCTCTTCGTGTTCTTTGCTCTGGGCAGGCAAGAGCACACTATTAAATAATTTGTTCCGTACCAACTTCAGAGAGATGGATGCTTTCAAGGGAAGGTATGTTGTTGCAATTTCGACATGTCACACAAATCCTGATCAGCTAACAGGGTGGTGACCTGATGAGTATGGTTGTTTTCAGGTCTCAAACAACCAAAGGAATCTGGATGGCTAAATGCACCGGCATAGAGCCTTGTACACTTGTTATGGATTTGGAGGGTACTGATGGAAGAGAACGCGGAGAGGTGTTGTTTTTTTGTTATATATTAACTTATTTTGGTAGAAGTGCTCAAAATCCAGTCTATCGGCAGCATCCAATTGACATTTTGATTTATATTTTTTTAATTTGAATTTCTAGCGCCTTGTAGAACATTTGATGTTTATCATAAACCTTTTTGGAGTTCATAAATTCCTGTTGTTCAAGATTTACTTGTAGCATTCCTTTTCCTTTTTTTCTGCACATGCAAAATAACATTGTTTTATTGTTTTAAATTTTTTATGGAAATGATAAATAGGAGGTTTGGTTATCTCGTTAGTTTCTCCCCCTCTCTAACCTCCTGATCTCTTTTGAATTTTATTTGTTATTAAATTGTGAGAAAGAGTTCCATAAAAGTTTAATCCAAGTTAGCATTGTGATGGATTAGGAATAGTTTAATTTATGCGATCAGTTCTCCTTGTGTACTGAAATTGTTTTTTTCTCAGGATGACACTGCTTTTGAAAAGCAGAGTGCTCTATTTGCTCTTGCTGTATCAGATATTGTGTTAATAAACATGTGAGCTTTTCTTCTTGCTTTAGTTTTAATACGGACTAATTTCAGAAAATTTTAAATCTGTAGCTGCTTGTATTTCTTGTTTTAATGTTTTTCCATTTTGAATCTTCTTTCTTTGTGTGACTAATTCCCTTCCTCTGCAATGGTTATGAAGGTGGTGCCATGACATTGGCCGTGAGCAAGCTGCAAATAAGCCACTTTTGAAAACTGTCTTTCAAGTATGTGCTGTTGGCCAATTTGACTCTAGCAATTATCTTGAATCGTGAAACTTGTCAATTGTCATTTATCATCTTTCTTATTGTTTGCTCAATTTTGCTTTCAGGTCATGATGAGATTGTTTAGTCCACGAAAAACAACACTGTTGTTTGTCATACGGGATAAAACAAGGGTTTGTAATAGCTGTTTATTATCTTGTTATAACTGTTTGTTATATATATTTTAATATTTTATTTTTTAATTTTAAATACTTTTATTTGTTGTTGATGTGGTTAATCTTTCTCTTCTATAGACGCCACTTGAAAATTTAGAACCTGTTTTGCGGGAAGATATTCAGAAGGTACTGTAGTGCTTTCATCTCCATATATTGTTATGGAATTATTATAGAATTTTCATTTACCTTTCTTGTTTTACTTTTTCCCTGTGCAGATATGGGACTCTGTTCCTAAACCACAGGCCCACAAGGAAACCCCATTAAGTGAATTTTTCAACGTCAGTTCTTCTTCTTTCCTTTGATATTGCTAATCTTTAGTGATGTTTTTGTGCAGCAAGATTTTATTTGAAGTTTATATTAATTGTTTACACTTGGCAACAAAATAACCAGGTTGAAGTTGTTGCACTTTCTAGTTATGAAGAAAAGGAAGAGCAATTTAAAGAGCAGGTATGAATTGTGCACTAGTTTCCTTCTTATTTACTTGCTGATGGTATGATATGACCCCCCATTATAAGGATTTTGTGGTTGTTTTTATCTCCGTATCTGCAGCAGTGATTATGTGCCCTTGCATTTTGATCCATTTGTATTAATTTGGCTTTCATGGTGGGGAACAGATCCCTTTTTTGGTTTATTAAATGTCTGTTTGTCTAATTTGCTCATTATTTTGTTCTGGTTTATTTTGAATGTAGGTTGCCAGTTTGCGGCAACGATTCCAGCATTCCATTGCTCCTGGTGGGCTTGCAGGGGATCGGCGGGGAGTAGTTCCTGCTTCTGGTTTTTCATTTAGTTCTGAGCATATATGGAAAGTCATTAAGGAGAACAAAGATCTCGACCTTCCTGCACATAAGGTAATATAATGCTTGACAATACTGCTTTTGTTTTCATGTGTATTGATTTAGGTTAAATTAAAAATTTGCTCCCCACTCTTGACTCTAGTTTTCAGTTTAGTTCCTGCATGATTTTGATTCTTACATGATTATATTTTACAAATTAGTCCCCTTTGTTTGCTGACATTTATTAATGATGTTAGAGTATTTTTCCCGTAAGTACAAAATTAAAAAAAAAATGTGTTAGGTATAGGGTCCAAAATGTGGAGATATTTTCAGGTAGGCCCCAACAAAATGTATATATTTTTTTTCATTTAGGGATTAAAACAATTTCTTTTGTCAAGTATAGGTACTAAATCTAATACTGTTGTCACGTTGGTAAGCAGTGTCAAGGACCATTTTAGTAAACATTTTTTCATGGAGGGACAAAAGTGTAGAGAATTTTATGTAAGTACTAAAATGAAAAAATAAATGTCAGGTGTTGGGACTATATTTCAATTTAACCTTCATTTTATTAACGTAAGCACCAACCAACTTGTAGGTTGTGTGGACTATATTTCAATTTAACCTTGATTTTATTAACGAAAGTGTCGACCAACTTGTAGGTTATGGTTGCTACTGTACGATGTGAAGAAATCACCAATGAGAAATATACCTCTTTTGCAGCACATGAGGTATTGACATTTAGTTTGGTATAATCCTTCAACATATTTTGACCTCCTAATTACCAATGATGTGGAAATTGCTTTCAATTACCCCTCAGGATTGGTGTCAACTGGAAGAGGCTGTCCAATCTGGCCCTGTTCCTGGATTTGGGAGAAAGCTCAGTTCACTGCTTGGTACTTGTTTATCAGAGTGAGTGTAGTTCAATTTATAAGAAATCTGTATTTGTTGTGGCTCAGTTACGGAATACCACATTGCTATATTTTAAGCTTTTTGTCTAACTCTTTTAGCCTTTTACAGCCATTACTGCCAGTTCTGTTGATTAGAGCAGCCGGATTCCTCATCCCCATGCCCTGTCTATAATATTTTTTTCATTTTTTTATGTCATGATTTTTGAGTGAACTTGTAGGTTTAGAGAAATTTATGATAAAATCATGGTACATAGGTATTTGTACAGCATCTGTTGTACGATTCTGCTACAAATATCAGAGAAACAAATTTCCTACAAGTCAGGGGGAGAAATGAGGAAATAAAACCATAAAGATACATACCAAACATATCTGAATTAATTTGATTCAGGTTTATTCTTCCTAAACTAGCTCCTAAGAATCTACACTGTTTCGTCAACCAGATTCAACAGAGGTGAATGAATGGTTTTGATTGTTCAAGGTGGTAGAAGAAAGATTGGTATCCATTATTGGTGGAATTTTTGTAGGATTCCATATTTAGTTTGATGTTCTTTATTTTCTACTCTGGTCTTGAATTTGGTAGTTACATGTGTTACACAATAATACCATCTAGTGTTTTCTGGCTGCTCTTCCAATACCATCTCATTATTTTATTTATAAAGGACTGGTTTTATTTCTGTGATGCTATGTGCAATCTTGAAGTTTACTATACCTTGATATTGGATTTTACAAGTTTGTTGTCTCTTAACGTTACATGCTGTTGGCTGTTGCATCATGTAAGAATAAGGTGATGTGGAGTGAAGGTATATTGACCTATTGCATTTTCTTTTAATATAGGTATGATGCTGAAGCCACCTATTTTGATGAAGGTGTGAGATCTTCCAAACAAAAGCAACTCCAAGAAAAATTGTTCCAAGTAATCCTTCTCAACTGGGCTCAACCTTTTTCCCCTAATGGACATACATGAATTTGATGATTATTGAAAGACAAACAAAAAATTGGTGATTTTTTAAACAATGATGACAATTTTAGATACTGGTCACAGTAGCCTTAATTCTTTCTCAGTAGCTTTTATATTGCGATAATTATAGTGGCGCCTAACACCTTTTCAATTGGTTAGCTTGTCCAACCAGCATTCCAATCTGCGTTGGGACATATAAGATCTGGCACTTTGGATAAATTCAAGGTGGCATTTGACAAGGCTCTGAATGGAGGGGAAGGGTTTTCTGTGGCTGCTAATAATTGCAGTGCGTCTTGTATGGTTCAATTTGATGAAGCATGTGCAGGTAATAAAATAATTCTTTATTCTGTTTATTTGTGAACAAAAAATAAATTGAAGTTGAAGGCCGAAGCATATAATGAACATTTGGAAAGGGAAAGTTGTGAATAAGGATAAACAAGAAGTGGATTGTGTACAGTGACTAATTTGCTGTTGGGTGCAGAATTGCTAGGCTTTGGTTCATTACAATGTCTACTTTTTAAGAAGTCAAACTTGATAATATTTGTTGCAAGCATGTCTCTTACACTAAACTGAATTGCTCAATGAAACTTATTTATTGTCATTGCAGATATTGTTATTGAACAAACAAACTGGGATACATCTAAAGTGCGAGATAAATTGCTGCGGGATATTGAAGCACATGTTGCAACTGTGCGTGCAGCCAAGATTTCTGAACTTACTTCATCATATGAGGTATTGACCATTCATGTCTTATGAATCTTTGAGTGATTAACGTCAAGAGCAGTAATGACACCAAGATTGCAGGCCGTATGTACTAATAGTTGTGCCAAAAATCAATTTTGAATTATTTTTGAGTGGTGATATGCGATTATAACTAAGCAAGAGTGCCCACTTGTGGGGATGACAATGGATAGGGTTTGAGTAGGTTACTAAAGTACTTGTCTTTATACTCATGTTTGAAAAAATACCCATTACCCACACTTCACTTTAGGAGTGGAGCCATGGATTTGGAATTTGGAAGATCAAAGAACCAAAAAAATTATAATCTAGTAAAGAAAACTTGAATCTTTTGCTTGCATAAAATAAACAAAGAAGTTTAATAATATATATACATTTATTAGCTATATTGAGTACACAATAATGAATGAGAAAATAAATAAATTAGGTGGATAAAATAATTTTGGGTAATTATATATAGACATCTCACCTTCAGAATAAGTCTATTACATATCTATCTTTCTATTCCTATCACATTACTTGCGTATCAGATATACACTTCTCTCTTTTTTCTCCCCGAGGGCCAATTAGCATGGTGATGTCTATGCTCATTTTTCCAATATTTTGTTTTTGTAGCTTCTAAGGGGCATAATTTAAATACGTACGTGACCTTGGCCCTTACATGTCACCCTTTGCTTCTGTCACTTAGCTTAAGTGTAAAATCAATAAATTAATAAAGAATATTAATTAAAGAATTGTTACAGTTAAATTGAAGAAAATTCTTAAATCATTGGAACATGGCCACACGATATCAGTATTATAAACTTACCATAATCAGGATTATATAATAATTTTTTAATCAATTAATTCTTAAAATTGATAAATAGTGTCTATGTACATGAAATCTTTCAATCTCACACATCTATAGGTATATGGTTATGAGGTTGGTTGGGTATTATAGTATTCCTATTAAGCAGATTTTTATTCTGCCTGGTGTAGATTTTTATTTTGCAATTATCCGTTAGGTATGGGTAGAATCGTCGTCCTTACCCACCATCAATAAGGGAACGTTTGATACAATTTATGTTGTTAAAAATTTTTCAATTAATAGCGACTATTCAAATGTACGAGATACTTCTCATGCTCGGTAGTGATTTTAGGCTTGTAATTTATGAAATTTTGTTAGGTTGTTCCAGTTGGTTTGGTTTTTAATTTGAGGGAATAACTTCTTGGAAAGATTTCTCATAGTATTACTGTTGCAGGAAAAACTTAAACACGCTTTGTCTGGACCTGTCGAAGCTCTTTTGGACGGAGCTAGTAGTGATACTTGGTCATCAATAAGGAACCTTCTTACGCGTGAGACTGTATCAGCTGTTTCAGGGTTCTCTGCTGCACTTACTGGGTTTGATATGGATGAAGAAACAAGACTGAAAATGCTTAAAAGTTTAGAGGATTATGCAAGAGGTCTGGTAGAAGGAAAGGCCAGAGAAGAAGTAGGAAGAGTTCTAATCCGCATGAAGGACAGGTACGAATCTTCTGCAATTTATAAGTTGACTTTACCTTTTCCTTTGAGTTGTACTTTGATGCACTTACCTTAACTTTTGAAAGCAGGTTTACAATGTTGTTTAGTCATGATGCTGATTCAATGCCTCGTGTTTGGACTGGTAAAGAAGATATACGAGCCATCACCAAGACTGCTCGATCTGCTGTACGGCATGTCTATGAATATTATTTCCTTAATGATTATGTATGGCTTTTTGTTTAATCTGTTTAACCATATTTACAACTTTTCAGTCATTGAAGTTGCTATCTGTAATGGCTGCAATTCGTTTGGATGATGATGACTCTGACAATATTGAGAAAGTGTTAGCAGTTGCTTTGGTGGAACCATCACCAAGTAGTAATGGTACAAGGAGCATGACAACGGTTGATCCACTAGCTTCTAGTAGCTGGGAAGAGGTGCATTTTTATTTATGTGATGAACTATTGAGCTGTGTATTCATTTCGGTAGATGAATAGTCTGATTTGCATCAAATAATGATCTGATTGCCCTAACAAAATATAAATATATCTCTTGCTGTGGTGATTTGTGAATTGTTTGATGTATATTTTAGGCTGAAAATGCTATATTGTGGTTTCTCTGGTGACATTTTGAGAGCATTTTCTATCCTGGGCACTGACTGATCTGTGGTGTGTGAAATTTCCATTCAGGTTTCATCCTCTAAAACATTGATTACGCCTGTCCAGTGCAAGTCTTTGTGGAGGCAATTCAAGACAGAGACAGAGTACAGTGTCTCTCAAGCCATTTCTGCACAGGCATGATGTTTCTTATTTGTTAAAGACTTTTAAAGTTCCTCTATATATAGGAAAATGGAAAATCTACTGTGATTATTGGAAAATTAATATTATTAATGTCAATTCTATGTGCGTTTTGGATATTAAGGAAATGAGGCAAGTTTATGCTCTTATATTTCACATAGTATTTTCCCTGTATTTCTAAAGGGTTAAAACTTACATTACAGTTCTATAGGTACTATTGGTGATATTCTCCAATTATGTTTAGAGTTTCACCTTGGTAATACGCCATGCATTTAAAAAGATGCAAATTACCGAAGTAAAACTCCAAATTTGATTGGAGAATAGCACCAGCAGTACCTGTTGTACTTAATGTTAGTTTTGTCCTTTGTAAAATTGTTGGCATGGTCCAAAGGATTTTTCTCTTTTGTGGTAATGTTTAGGTTCTAGGTTCTTTCATGAAAGCGTAAATTATCAATAGATTTGAATTTCTTGTTGGATTTTACTATTCCTACTTATTGATGTAATATGCTTTGTATTTTCAGGAAGCAAACAAGCGCAACAACAACTGGTTACCCCCCCCTTGGGCGATAGCTGCTTTGGTTATCCTAGGATTTAATGAATTTATGACACTTCTAAGGTGCATGTGAACCTCATTCTGCTGATATTTTTTAGCATTGCTTCTTTGGTTTTTCTCTTGCTCTTCATCTTACTCCTCTTGCAACTGTTTAGTGTAAAAGTAGTAATTGTAAAAAGAGAATTGTGTTGGAGATAAACTTGTTTTTAGTATTTTAATAACATAATGTTACCTTAAGCACAAACCTAAAGAAAACTCTCTACTTTTGTGTACTAAATAATTGATCTCACCCAATTTTAATATTTTCCATGGCAGAAATCCCTTGTATTTGGGTGTCATCTTTGTTGGTTATCTTCTTGCTAAAGCCCTGTGGGTGCAGCTTGACATTTCGGGTGAATTTCGCAACGGAGCTGTGAGTACAAGCTATTATGATCTTCAAAGTTTATTGTTCAATCCCAATATTGACTAATATATCTGTATTGCTTGTGTGAATTTTGTTGCAATCTATGAGCATTAGTTTATTGTTCAGCTAATAAGCTACTAGGCTTTCACATTCTATAGTGTTCAAAGTGTCTGTTTTCAAGTTCATAGCATCCTTGTTTCTTACCCTTTCTTTCTTTCTTCAGCTTCCGGCAATCATATCCTTGTCTACCAAGTTTGTTCCAACCATCATGAACCTTATGAAAAAACTAGCAGAGGAGGGACAAAACCATGCAACTAACAATCCTCAGAGATCCCCAACAAAAAACAGTTACAATGAGACTCACGGCGTCTCGTCGAGCACGTCATCTAACCTGACTGCATTGGACAACGGAACCGAGTATGCCAGTCCAGTTAAAGATGAGTAGGTGAAGAAACTCATCTTGTGAAAACTAAATTCTTGTGTAGGAAAATGGTGTGTGGTCATGCTTGTCCACAAAATTTGACTTGTGAGCATTCAAGACATTGAAAGGCATTGGTTTTTTTGTGCAAGTGCCATATACAGGGGGCAATGTTTTATTGTGAGGTAGTTCCTCCCCCTTATAATAGTTCTCTTTTCCAATTTTAGGTGCTTCAGTTATTGGAGAAGTTATAGCTTATTTTACACGCTCTTTCTTTCTTTCTTTCTTTGATGCTTATGCTTCTTTTGCAATCAATTTTGTTTGTAATTTTATCAGTCTACTACTACTGAGTGCTTCTTCTTCTTTTGGAAAATTTATTAATTGGATTCGTGTGTTGATATTAGATCATTCTAAAAGAGATACTACAGCTCTTGCTGCTTGCTGCTTGTAATGCCAACTTTTTTGTTTTATCTGTGACATTGTTGGAAGACAACTATCGTTGTTTTGTTCCATTTTTGGCATGTTTAACAATGTCTTAACAAATATACAATTATTCTCAAAATAAAGTGTGTTTCCTTGTCATCATAAAACCTTTTTCTGGATTGCTTGTTTATGTACCACTCAAATATTTCTCTATTTAGATACAAATTAATGAAAGATTGAACAGATATTTCTTTGTTTAGATACAAATTGATGAAAGTTTGATCAGATATTTCTTTATTTAGATACAAATTGATGAAAGATTGATCAGATATTTCTTTATTTAGATACAAACTGATGAAAGATTGATCAGATATTTCTCTATTTAGATACAAATTAATGAAAGATTGATCAGATATTTCTTTGTTTAGATACTAATTGATGAAAGATTGATCAGATATTTCTTTGTTTAGATACAAATT
>Ga0123341_1005687_pt1 | contig 11156 bp, 3 predicted proteins | sample Turbeapinknodule_FD_89959 | JGI IMG/M metagenome (GOLD analysis project Ga0123341, IMG submission 89959) | Root nodule microbial communities of legume samples collected from Mexico - Turtle bean Mexico pink nodule | ecosystem: Host-associated > Plants > Roots > Nodule | place: Mexico: Nepantla... | reverse complement strand
TAAAACCTTGGTAGCTAATTAGATACCAATTTAAAAACTAGTTTATAAATTTTATTAATAACAAAAAATACTTTAGATACCAATTTTTTTTTATTTTATAAAATAATATCTAATTTAGTCAATATGATGACTAATTATATTTGGTCTCTAAAATTAGTTTTTATTTAATAATTTTGTTGTAGTAGTGATATGAGAATAGACGATGAGGGTATTTTCATGGATCATGAACAAATGGAAACTTAAGTAAATGCTGGTGATCTAGTATGACTATACTCTTTTTGTATATGGGTTTGAACATCTCTTAAATGTCCAATTTATTTAATTCATTTTTTGTTGATTAAAAAAATAATAGATAAAATATTTATTAAACCTTTTATTTACTAAAAATATAACTTTTTATGCAACCCATTCATAAAAATTAAATATTAAAATAACATATACTTTGTATAATAAATATTCATTTTAGTAACTACGATGATAAAATGATTGTTGTTATTTAAAGGGTCAGCTTAGCTGAAATGTGAAATTGCATAATAATATCTAACATAAAAAGTTTTTTTATAAAAAAAAATAAAAAAACTTTATATTTTTACAATAGTGTAAAAATAAGTCAACTATGATACTTTGACGATAACAAAATCAGTATGACGATAATTCAACCAGTGCTATCTTGTAGCATATTCCATAAATAATATTTTGAAAGAAAAAACAATCAAGTTTAAATGGGTGTTGATTAAAGCATTTAACTACATTAAGATTCACTTTTTTTCTTCATTTTTACGAGTGAATATGTACATACATGATAAATAATTACTACTTTTGGTCAAAGAGATAAAAAAATATTAATAAATTATTTTTTTAAGGTAGAATCACTTAGGTTGTGTTTGGATTGGAGAGGGGACATGTGAAAATTTGAGAGAGTGGATGTGTGAGAATTTGAGATGAAAGTGTGAAGAAAGTGACTCTCTCTAAATTGAAATATATTAAAGTGAATTTGTGAAGAAAATTTATTAAGTTTGTGAGTGATATGATGCTTATGAGATTTTTTTTTTAATTTTTTCAAATTGTGTAAAATGTAAGTTTACAAATTTACCATTGTATTTAAAAATATTTAAATAATAAAATATGAGGTATTTTTGTGTAGATTTGAGTTAATTAAAATTATTTTCGATACCGTTGAATAATTTATTTCGGTATCATTGAATAATTTATTTCTGTATCATTGAATAATTACTTTTGAAAAAAATACAACATTTTTGGAACATGGAAAAAATCATAAAAATAATATTATATAAGCATATACAAATTTACCATTATATTTATTTATACCTTTTAAAAGTTTTTCTATTCATTGAATTATACTGTACATAGATAAATAACCATGTATAGAGGACATTTCATAATGAAAATTGTTATATGTAGAGCGAATTGTACCACAAATTTTTTTATAAAAAAAAAAGAAAATATATAGAACAATGTATGAAATATCTATGATATGATGAAAAAATAATATAAATAAAATGTATTATTATATATATTATTGCATGAATGATACATATATATTTTATAATAACAGTTGTTGTGTCATCTCAACCTAATATATTATTATATTAGTTATTAATAATTAATAAAAAAAATTTAACCTTTCCAATTAGTAACATTTTCTTCTCATACCTCAAATCAATACCACTCCTTCTCATCCAACTACTCAAAATCACTAAAACCAAAATCTAGTCATAAATTTGTTTCATCTTACGTGGTTTTTCCTTTCAATCTTTACATATGAAGGTTTGAGATAAATAATTATTTTTGTGAATTTACTCTTCTCCCTTCCTGCACATTCCCTTTATCCAAACCATAGATAATATCTCATATCTTTCTTTTTCACCAGTAAAGCACTTGAACTTGAAGCAAACATAACATTAGTTTACATGATTGATTATAACTCCATTAATGTAATTCAAAGTAGCTTTTTAATATCAAAAAGTTTCAAACATAATAAACAGACACAAAAGCTTGAAACTAGCCAGAGATTGCTATGAAAAATTAAGAATAAAGCCTACAATTAGCTAGTAGCACCAACTATTTAACTTGGGTCACGAGACATTCCACAAACTTGTATGTACACGTTACTCATGAAAACCGTTCACGTTAGAGAAATTTTACAATGATACAATTTTTGTTATACAACAAAGCAAAAATAAGGAAAAAGATAATTTATTATTTATTTTTTAGACAAATAAATTTTATTTGATATTGGATAAAAAGGTATCCAACCCTCTACACGGTAGAGTAATTTGTTCTCTATACAAATTACACATATCCAACAAAAGTCCTCACCCCATTCATAAAAGTCATTCCTTTACATAAGTGCACATTCCCATTTAAAAATGACCCAATAGGATTCCTTGGGATGTGTATTGTAAAAAAAAAAAACTACGAATTTCTTATGTAAATAAGCGATTTAAGGATTTTATAGTAGTATTTAAGTTAAGGATCGATAAGCAAATGAGAATACCTTGTTGAAAACTAAAAGCCCATAAAATATTAGGAAATTAACAATCTAGCAAATTTGTTGGTCTTTTGTAAATGTGGTATCTCTATGTTTATGGTCTTATGATAGCATGAGTTGGTTTTGAGGGGGGAAACTATGGTGTGGTGAATGATGGTGTGGTGGGGTCAAATGTTTTGGTGTAGATAAGGAAGAGAATGATGAGAAATAGATAATACCTATTTTTTTTATATGTTTGTCATGAGCTTCTTGCACTTGTAAGTTGTAAAATGACAGATTGCCACACATCCAAAAAAAAAAGTGTCTCTAACTTTATCACGTTAATCACGCACCTTCATGCTCTTCATTTTCCAAGTCATCACTGTTCTCTACTTCTCTTGCCGTGACTCGTGAGCTTTAGAACCCACAGATAGAAACAAACATTTACAAAGGGAGTCGTTTACTTGGAAAAAAAATGACATATACTTCCCTGATTCATGAACGTAATGGATTCATTTCAAATTAAGGATAATGTATCTAATGTGAGATTTGTTTGCAATAGGACAGAAGAAAAAGTTGCCTTAATCATATATTATATAAATATGCAGATAGATTCTGTTATTTTGTAGCAAGGTTGGAATATTCTAAAATGCTTTATTTATTTGATAAAAAAAAATTGTATACGGTGACTTCTATCAAATAGGTTGGAATTAGGAGATGTAATTGTAGAGACATTTTTTGCTTTGCTTCTGTTGGAGTCCAGGTAGAGTTTGTTGGGAAAGGACATGGATTGTATAAATATATGTATGTGTATTTTGACAACTTAGTTTTGATATCTTTAAATTTATCAATTATGTATTTTTTAAATTAATAATTTATTTCATGATTTTTTTTGTAGTGGTAGGACTGAACAAATCACGACACCAGTTGGAAACTACCACATATTAATGCATCAAGATAAAATAAGAAGATAAATAACAAATTAGAAAATGTCATTTTAACAAACATTTACATTAAATACGACCTTTAAATAAGATAATCATTACAAACACTATAAATAAACATAATTATACAAGAATAAGGTACGTTTTTATCAATATAGTATTACACACACTCATACAAAATACACTTACTTGATCATCTGATAAAATTTGGTTAAACCACTATCAACCAAGAATTAAGGAAGGAATACGAGAAGAGAAGTGAAGAAAAAACAACCAAGTGACGAGTAATAATTGTTCAGTCAGTAGCCCGTACTATTTAAGTCAAACCTCCAAACCTTAGACAAGTACAATCATCAACAATTAATTAATCCTGGTGGTTATAATACATCTAATAACAAAGTTTACTTAGAAATTTTGTCTCAAAATTTATTAATACAGTTGGGGCAAAGGGCTAGCAAGCAAAGTGGAGTTTTCTAATTTTATTAAAAGCAAAAGGAATGTTGCAATTAACTTAGAAGAATTGAAGGATATACTTATTTGCTGTATACATGAGACACATTGCAGTTTGCACATTTCACTAAGTTTATATCATACATAAGCATAAGCAGAGAAGATAGTGCACTTTGCATGCACACATATTTGATATATTTCTTTAGTTACGATGAGTGGAATCAAAGTGGGGAAGAGCATATAATGCTAATCTTTTCTGCACTTGTGGGGTCTGAGATTTTTCCCGCAAACAGTGAAAGTGAGGAATAAAGATGAGAAACAAGCAAGAAAAGCAATGTTCACTGCTTTGCTTTCTCTCTCTCTCTCTGTACATGATACAGTATAGCAATGAGAGTTGATGCTCAGTGGCAAATAGCACGGACGAAAGGGCTCACTCTCCAACACTCTAAAAAGCTAAACAACATAACTTTTTTTTATTTTTATACTTTTGCTCCAAAAAAATATCCAACCCTAAGCTTTAGATACCATAAAAATTTGATGTCTCTTATTATTCAAACGTTGACAGTGTTTCATTCAATTCACTTTCAAATCACCACTTTTTCAGACACCACCAAATCACACCACACTGCCACAATAATTACGAATAGTCTTAGCAGCATATATGATATTTTAGAAGAGAGAGAGAGAGAGAGAGGGAGAGAAGAGAAGAATGCCATAAGGGTTGATAGTACAGTGCAGGCTAAGATGAGGCCAAGCAGCGAAAGCTACGGCCAGCCACTGCGTGTTTTGTGTAGCGTTGATCAGTTGGTGAAGAGCCTGAGACTCAATTCTCTGATACACACAGAGAGGGACATGCTGATGCTTATGCTGTATAAGTTTTGTTTTGGATATCAACTACTGAACATAAAACAAATCAAAGATATCACATTCAATTCTCCCCCATTTTTAAATCACAACAGGCCAAAATAATTCCATCACAGATCCCAATGACACATTCAGGGAAACGGTAACATTAACAAGCTTTCCATTTTCCAAGCTTAATTTAGAACGCCATCATTATCACACCACTCTCCAATTCATCAAAGCTAATTATAATTCACCTCATACATTGAAATACATTTCATATAGTAAAACATGTTTGGAGAGATTCTGCCATTCAAGTTACAAATAAACTACTATATAAAAGTTCTCTTGTATATCTTCTTTTATTTTTTTTTTATTTTTTAAATAAACTATTTTAATTCATATGTGACAAGTCAGTTTCTTCTTTTATACATATAGAAGTCTCATTTCTTGTGCTTCCATTAGAAATGAACACATCACAAAAATAACTAAATGAGAATTAGTTTTTGATTAAAAAGAAAGGAAAGAGGCAAAAGAAAACAGCTATATAAGCTCCAATCTGCAACAGTGAAGCAAAAAACAATGAAGGGCACACGGTAGGTTCCATATTAATTAAGAAAGTAAGAATTTAGAGAATTGATGAAGATCTAGCTGAAATTGGAGAGTGTATGAACACATTATGGTCTTAATTTTCCCATCTGTTACATATATGTTCCTTTGAAGCGAACGCAAAGAAGAAAGAGTGACTGACAGAATGAACTACCATATACCTAAAGGAGTTTAAGAGAATTAATTATGAGAGTTGGCCTATTAAATTCTTCCAAAAGATATAAAGAAAAGATCTACCACTCTACCTCTTACTCCTCTTTATCCTCCCTTGTGCTTTCACATCTAGCTAGCTAGGGCAAAGCAGTATATTGCTGCGGCACATCGCCCCAAGCATTGACACCGCTACTCCAATTGCTTGCATTATCATTCCGTGGGCCACCACTACTGGTAGTAGTAGCAGTAGGAGTAGGAGTCACCGAGGCATAAGAATTCCCAAAGAACCACTCAGTGGAGGGTGTGTGTGTGTCCCCACTTGGACCATGTTCTTTTCTACAGTTCTCAACAGGGAAAATCCCTGCCTTTGAGACCTCCAGATTTTGAAACAAAATGGGTTGTGGTTTCTGTGTCTGGTTCTCAAGATGGTTAGCCGCTGATGACACCCCACCACTACCACTATGATCTTTCTGGTTGTTATCTCCACCAAACAGCATTGCCAATCGCTGCTGCTGTAGCTTCCAGTGCAAGTCCTGGTTTATAGAACTCAAAGACTCAATGGAAGAAGCGTGACCACTGTGAACATTCATAGCGCTCATACCTTGGATTGCACCATTGTAAGAGAAGGGGTAATTAAGAGCAGCGAAAGAACTTGGGGTGGTGCCAGGAGAAGGGTCAAGGTTGAAACAGGAAGAAGCACTAGAAGTGTCCCCAAAAGAGGAAAATTGGTTATAAGTTGCTGGAGGGTGATGGTGAAGCCTAGGGAAGGGTAACCCCCCAAGGTGAAAGTCCATGGAAGGAGGAAGAGCATGAAGGAACTTGAGGCCACCAACAAGGTCTGAAGAGGAGGAACCAGAGTCCTTGGAGTCACATGAAAGCCTTGATGACCTCACCTTCTTGTTCTTCCTGCATCCACCGCCAATAGGGACGTTACGCAACGCCCCACCTTTTGTCCAGTATCTTCTACATGTCTTGCAGAAATGCCTTGGCTGTGTGAGGCTGTAGTTGTTGTAGTAGCAGAATTTGGTGTTGGGTGAGTCGCATCGTGGACACTTGAGGCCTTGCTCTTGGGGCCTTGTGGAGGACCCTTTTCTGCCACCTGAACTTTGAGTCTCTTGGTCTGTTGTTGCTGTTGTGGCTGGCTTTGAAGGTGGTATGTCATCGGGTGACATGGTAAAAGTGGGGAGAGAAAGAGGGAAGAAAAGTTGAGAGAAAGTAAAGGAGGTTTGGTTTTTGGGCTTGTGGGGTGGGAAAGCTAGTTAGGTTCAGTTTTCAGTTTCCTTTTGCAGAGGCAAACATACTCACCAATTGAATGATTTCTTGCATAAGGAAGAGAAGTGGAAGGAGGGGAGGTTCTTGTGTGTTTGATGGGCACCTGTGATCCTCATCAAAGAGGGTGATTGGGAATTAGTAAAATGATGTATGAGGTTGGGTAACTGGTCTTTTTCAGATCTAATGGAATAAAGCAAGCTGTGTCTCTATACACATAATTGTATGGGAGAGAGAAAGAAGGGCACAGATGTCACTAATAAACAGTTGGTAAGGTAATATATATACTAGAGAAATGGGGAGGAAGATGATCCAAAACAGTTGTGTCAGTATGAGTGATCCACTATATACTACGACAAAACTATTAGACTGAGAACATGTCCTTTAATATGGTTATTAAATAATGATGGAAGACCTGTATTAGGGTTTGAGGAATGACAATAAGGGTAATCAAGTTTAATCATGTGATACTTCTAATTAATGTCCAAATATTAGCGCCAGTGTAATTACTTTGTATTGCGTAATAAGAAAACATAACTTTCCCTTCTCAGCTGGGACATGTTTAACAAACTTTTTCGTCATACTTGCAGGTCTTTTCTTTCTCTTTGAAGTTATATATACGTGGATTTTGACACTTGTGCTTGTCTACTATTGTAAAATTCCTAGCCACAAGCATTTTAAGTGGACCAAAATTATGTTGACTTTTACTCTAGAAAATTAAATGTTCTTGCAACTGATTGCGTAAGCAGCACGTATAAGTGTACCAAAGAAGCAGGTACATCAATACATTTCCATAGGAATCAACAAGAAGTTTGATTGAGGCATACAAATATTTCTCTCTACAATTAAGTGTAAGTCACCGATATTTCTTAAGCAGTTAAACCCTCTGATTATTGTCTTTCAACATAGCATTAGCCACCCGTAGACCCTGCAACCAAGTGTCACTTGCTTCTTTCATTACAGCAGTTAAGTAATAAAAATAATGTAGACAATACATAAAATGAGGCTACGCATGAATGAAGAATGAAAAGTAAGGCATATAATTAATATAATGGTACATGACCTACAGAATAACTTTTACATAATATAATATGTATACATACATATATACATATAAAAGCTACAATGGAAGCAGCTAGAGCAACAAATGATAGGGGCAATAGGAGTAGAGAGGATGGTACGTAGGAAGGGGAAGAGAGAGCTGAGTCAGTAAAGGAAACATAACAACAGCAGTACTCCAGCACTGGGTGCTCTGCACACTGCCAACAGCTTGTCTATTTCTTTCTTTGAAACGTCCCTTTTGAACCAAAGATTAACTGCACCTCTGTTACTTTTTCATGAAGAATCCCCAATAAAAGCTCACACGTGTAATATATATATATATATATATATATTATATATACATATATTGTAGCTATGATCCTCTAACTCTTATCTAGCTTATCTAAGTAACATGATTAGCTTTAGTTAATTGCAGTGAAGTTGTGGTCTATTTTGGGCAGCATAGCAGTGCTCCATTATGAATTATATATGTGCATCGATATGGCCCGCCTCTACCACAACCCTTTTGTGCCACTTAATTGAACAACAGATTGAGTAAAAGTGGTACAGCCCCTTGAAAAGTGTTGTTCAGTTACAAGTGGAAAGTTGATTAGTTTATTGAACTGATAGATTATGTTATTTTTCCTTTAAAGTTTTAAAGTAGAAAATCATAGAATGATCCAAGTACCAACAGAATAGACTACACACTAACACAGACACCTTAGTTTCTTTTGCTCCACAAGTATTGAAAAGGAAGGGAAAGAAAAAAGAAAGCAAGAGATAGAGATAGAGGAAGAGCTGATTTCAAGTCAATCCACTCTGCTTGACGTCTGTTTCTATATTTGAGCCTGACATATGGAAGGAAGTACGTATGTGAAAACCCTTATAACTGCAAAGATACCAATCTATAACAGGACTTTAACGGTCGTGATCAACCATTTCTCTGCTTGTCTTGTTGCAGCTTACTTCTTTCTGGGAACCAGGAGATCTAAAGCATAACGTGCAATAGAAAAAGAAGATTTACTTTGAGATTACTATGCACCACAACCCAGGACACGTCTCTCATTGACGGCTATTCCCAGAACCCAATTACCCTTTTGCAAATTAATAATCGATTCTTCTATATATGCACAGTCAAATTTAATAAAACTTCAAAGTATGTATATTATGTACCCATTTATTAACACTGACTTAGCCTTATTTCTAATAATAGCATGCATAGTTTTGAGTTTTGGGCAAATATAGAAACAACAATCTCTTGTCATTGCTGTTGTAACAAGCTAGGCTTGTGTGGAGTTTTACCACAGCTATAGCTTGGTAGCAACCAAACCACCGACCAATTCATGTGTTATATGGTTGTGAAGAAACGTGCAGCACCGTAGATTACTAGTTTGGTTCTACGCAGGCAGAAAAAACAAGCAAGAGGGAGAAAGGAACACGTGAGAGCAGTGGCTGGATTCCCGTGAGCAAAACCAAATCAATAACCATAACCATAACCATACATTACATGTATAGAATAGCATAGAAACAAGGTTTCAACCAAAACCGTATTCTTTCTTATAATCTACCTTATACTAACTAATTCTAATATTGTCTTCTCCTTCAACATTAATTCATAATTTTTGTTCATTTTAATGTATGTCCAAAAAAAAATAAAAGGACAATAATAAACAAGCCTATTTTTCATATTATTGTTGTTTATTTCTATTTCTCTGAGAAAAATAAATTACAATTATATATTATATACTCTTATTTCAAGGGTTTTTTACTTTGATTTTGGTTTAATTGGGATTTGGAGTTGTCTAAATTAGGGGAGAAAAATAAAATAACTATTAATTAGAGAATTATTCAATCAGATTAATTGTAATATTAATTTTAAATTTTATTATAACTTTTAATTCTTAATTTTCTAATTAACTTACGAGGTACATTATCCTCTAAAATACTTTTTACTTTAAAAATATGTGTATTATATTTGCATGTTTGTGGGATTTTTCACTCATGGAAGAAAAGGGGAAAATTAAATACTTTATTTTAAATTATTTAGGCTTGAAATTAGCATGTTTCCGTGGATTATATGTCTATTCTAAATTGAAATAAAATTCAATAAATAGTAGACATTTTCATTACTGATCTTTAAATTAAAGAATTTGTACTCACTATTTATCAAAATTAAACTCTAAAAAAAAAATAAGTCGTTCATCTTTTAAAAATATATTCTTGTAGTCTGCTTCAAGAATATAAATAAAAAATGTTTGGAAATTGTATAATGTTGACATAATGTGCATAGGGAAGTGGAGGTGTTTCGTGTGCAGGGTAAGATTTAATGTGTATGCCATTTGTGAGGTTTGTAATATAGACTTTTCTGGTAAAAAAAGTTACGATTGGTACCTAGCTAGATAGTTTAATTATTTTTTTTATAAGAGTTGAAATATTTTTTAAATATTTTATATTAATTTAATTTATTTATTTAAGTATAAAGGAATGATTTATAAAAAAATATAAAGGAATGATTTATAATGCAATGTACTAGAAAGGAGTGCATGAAAGAAAAAGTCTCCTATGAAAATATTTAAACCCAAATTAATTTTGATCAATCAAATTATTATTGTAAACTCAAGATACCAAACAATCCTGACACAGTTAATGAAGAAATACATAAAAAACCGAGCAAGATTTTAATGATAGACATTTATGTATTGACAGCATGATATTTTTTTTTGTATTTTACAAAATTGATTCATGATAAATGAAATGTGTTAATTTGATGAGTAGTAACTAGAAAAACAAAATTTATGTTTTGCATAATTTATTTTAGATGAGATAAAGATAAGATGAAAATTCACGTGGTTTGATTGGATAAGTTTGGGAGTGGCTCATCACTTATGTATCTATCTGCAATGAGAAAAAGACGGACCCTCCATAATTTCTTTCTCATTGGAGGAATTTCCAAAAGACACTGTCCTACACAGGACGACACATGAGTACTGTAGAGAAGGATATATGAAATATTGTTTTCCAATGGCATATTTAATTAGTGACATTATGTAATAAAAAAAAAACTCATTGGCGGTCATTGGAGCTACACTAAAAAAAATCATCAAATAAAAATCAATTTTTAGAGATAAAAATAATTAATTATAATAGTAACTAAATTAAAGACATTTTAGAAACTAAAAAAATTTTGATTTCTAAACTAGTTTCTATTATTGTAAAATAATTTATAAATTGGTATCTAATTAGCTACTAATATTTTAACTACCAATTATTTAAATTCTAAATTTATTAGCAAAAATCTTAGTTGCTAACCATTTAACAATAACATAAACTAATTTAAAAACTAAAAATTTATTTAG
>Ga0123341_1005686_pt1 | contig 11156 bp, 9 predicted proteins | sample Turbeapinknodule_FD_89959 | JGI IMG/M metagenome (GOLD analysis project Ga0123341, IMG submission 89959) | Root nodule microbial communities of legume samples collected from Mexico - Turtle bean Mexico pink nodule | ecosystem: Host-associated > Plants > Roots > Nodule | place: Mexico: Nepantla... | reverse complement strand
GTACATCAACCATCACATTAATCTATTTATATATATATATGAATATCAAAGTGTCTCAATGAAATTATAATTTGTTTTCTTATTATGTAATCATTAAAAACTTATAAATTAATTTGTTAAAATGCATAAATATCAATTATAGAGATTTTGTTTGATAATGAAATATTATGGCCAATAAATCGTAACACATAGTCATAAATCAATTAACTAAAAAAAAAATGGAAAATTATCTTTCATTTTGGTATTAATCACAAGTATAAACTTCAAGAACATTACTATTAGTCAAATTCTTCTTCCACCTCTATACCTTTCACTTACACCTTCATATTAATTTGTAAAAAACTCAGTTTTAACTTTTTAAAATTTCTTAAATAACTCTAAATGAAATATAACTTCACATTTTTAGATAACCTGAGCTACATTTCGTATCCTTAAATTTTCATTCTAAGTGTTTGAGATATCAGTTCCCTTGTGTAAGAAGGTTGACGAGAAGATTAGTTGAATTCGATGTTCCCTGGTACAAAGATAATTTTTTGTGAGTTTTGTACTTGATATTTGAACTTTGCTGTTTTTTTTGGTTTTGTATTTTCTAGAAAAATGAAAAAAAAAATAAGTCAACGAAACTATAACCACCACTACTAAAAATATCACAAATTACCTTAACGACCACCATTCACCGTAAACAACCACCAACATTAAGAATAAGAATAAGATATCGTTGAAATTATAAAAAAATTATAAAGATGCAGAAGAAGTAGTTATGGAGTTGCAGGAGAATTTGTCATACTACTCACCCAATGGAAGTGGTGCAACTCAATGTTAGAAGAGAAGCCATATCCAAAAAAATTAAATTTGATACTTGTTTTTCATCTAATCAAAGCACATAAAACACACTAAAATCTTTTCTATTAATTTTTTTCCCCTATTTTAATATTTGAGAGAAAAACTAAGAGAAAATTAATTTCTCCTTTAAGATTCTCAAAGAAAGGATGTTATTGTTTTTTTCTTAAATTTAGAAAGAAAAGTATTGTAATTTTTTTTCTTTCAATATAGTTACACTATTGTCTCTTATTTGATTTGTTACTTTTTGTTTAGCTGTAAATTCTTTTGGCGCTATTGTTGTGGATAACACCCAAAACCAAATGTAAGATCACACACAAACACACACCAATTTCTCTCCTCTTCCAGTGAGCTGAATCTTTTGAAGGATCAGTCTCAAATGTTGCAATTTGTATCACATGTTCTTTGAGTTGCTGGGTTTGGTTGAATCATTATTGTTGATAAGGTCATTGAAGTTTCAGGAGTTTTTAAGGGGTTAGAGGACATTGAACCTTTGACTGTTATTGATTGATTCTGCATGAAATTTTTGTTTTGTGGAATCTGGGTTGCTGCATTTCTAGCTTATTGAATTGATTTTATTGCTCAAACAGTGTAGATGTTTGAATTGAGTTTGTTTTTTGGGTAATGGGATTTTAAATTCATGGAATTATGCTTCCTTGTGATTATGTTAAACCTAACAGGGATTGGGTATAGGAAAAGGAGTTGGTCTTTCATAACGTAACTAACCTAATTTTATTTTGATCGGCATAGCAGAATGTGAATCAGGTAGGTTAGATTCTGTGTGTCTAGAGGCACAAGACATGGATGCAGATTCGTCACCATCAGTGTAAGGTTGTCATGCACTATTTCTGAAAGTTTCATCTGAATTCCTTGTGTTGGTCACTAATATTTTTTTAAGTGATTAATTAGCTTAGTGCTTGAGTTATTCTGCTTTGTATATGCTCTGTGAGAATTGTCTGGTTCTGTGATATAATCTATGACGTGTGAAGGAATATTATGATTAAATCTATGCTAAAAAACGATTCTGATCATGTTCTTGTGTGTGTATTTTAGAAAAATTAAGTTAAGATGTTGATTACTGAATTGCGTAGGTTATCCCTAAGATCTAAAACAAAGCTTGAAGCACACTGAGAAAGGGAAAAAATGGAGTCTCTAATTCTTCAACTCCATGAGATTTCAGCTGTGAAATTTGGCAATTTCAAGCTCAAATCTGGCATATCCTCACCAATCTACATAGACCTCCGCCTTATTATATCTTACCCTTCTGTCCTCCGGAATGTTTCTCAAACCCTCATTTCCTCTGTCTCTTCCACTTCATTTGACCTTGTCTGTGGTGTCCCTTACACTGCTCTTCCCATTGCCACTTGTGTCTCTGTTACTCAGAATATCCCCATGGTCATGCGGCGCAAGGAAATAAAAGATTATGGCACTTCTAAAGCCATTGAAGGTGATTTCAAGCAGGGTCAAAGTTGCTTGATAATTGAGGATCTAGTTACAAGTGGGACATCAGTTTTGGAAACTGCTGCGCCACTGCGTGCTGCAGGGTTGAAGGTCAGTGATGCTGTTGTTTTGATTGATAGAGAGCAAGGTGGGAGAGAGAATCTGGAGAATAATGGAATCAAGCTGCATGCAATTCTTAAATTGACTGAGATGGTGAAAATTTTGAGGGAAAAAGGGAAGCTTAATGAGCAGATGCTTGGGGTTGTTATGAGATTCTTAGAAGAGAATCAGAAGATTGCTGCTATGGCAACAAGAACTAAGTGCAACGCCTTTCCATATTTGGAAAGGGCTAAATTGTCAAAGAATCCAACAGGAAAGAGGTTGTTTGAGATAATGGCTGAGAAGGAGAGTAATTTGTGTTTGGCTGCAGATGTTGCAACTGCTGCTGAATTACTTGAAATCGCTGACAAGGTAAGAACTTGGCAATTGTCCAAAACGGGAAAATGTTTAAACTAGTCCTTGGCATTTTTGTTTGATCATTTATTTGAAACTGTTAAAGATGGTTCTTAATTTAAAAAAAGGGTCGAGAACTCTTTCAAGAGTCCTATTCTATTATGATCATCAGTGTGATAGTAAACTTAAGGTTAGAAGTTTAGTTCTGACAAATAAATTACTTAAACTAATTTGGCTGTTCTTTCCTGTCAGGTTGGGCCTGAGATATGCTTGCTGAAGACACATGTGGATATTTTTCCAGATTTTACTCCTGATTTTGGTTCTAAGCTTCGCTCGGTACAGTGCTATAAGAAGTCCCTTTTTGCTTTTAAGCAGTGCAGAACAAATTTTTTCATCTTCCTGTTGTCAACATTTATAGATGGAAGTAGATTTGTCAATATTTATTGAAATTAGAGTCCGAAGTCATGTATTTGACCTATTATAAGAGTATTATATGTATGAGCATCACATTTAGTGAGTTTTCAGGAATCTTGTATATTTCTGGTTTAGTTGTTTCTATTTATGCTTCTTTTTCTGTTGAAGATTGCAGAAAAACATAACTTCTTAATATTTGAGGATCGTAAGTTTGCTGACATTGGCAACACAGTGACCATGCAGTATGAAGGGTAAGATCTATCTTGGATTACTTCTTAGTATTATTCCTTCTGTTTCTGCATTTCATATGACTTATTTATGCTCTGATATCTGCAGAGGGATCTTCCATATATTGGAATGGGCTGACATAGTAAATGCTCACATTATATCTGGTCCTGGAATTGTGGAAGGACTGAAGTTGAAGGTCTATGCTCTAGTCTTAGCATTATCTTGACTGTAGCCACACCAAAATGCTAGCCTAACATGTCTTGTAAATCATACTCAGGGTTTGCCTCGTGGAAGGGGTCTTTTGCTGCTTGCTGAAATGAGTTCAAGTGGTAACCTTGCCAAGGGAGATTACACCACTGCTGCAGTGAAAATCGCTGAGGATCATTCTGACTTTGTTATTGGCTTCATCTCAGTCAATCCAGCATCATGGTCTGGGGCACCTGTAAATCCTTCTTTCATTCATGCAACTCCTGGAGTTCAAATGGTGACTGGTGGTGATGCTTTAGGGCAGCAGTATAACACACCACATTCTGTAAGTTTATGCATGCAGTGTGTATCTTTCTGTCATGTGCATAAATTAACGACATGATAGGTGAAAGATCATAAATGGTTTATGAACAGTGTTATATAACATACATAAAGTATTTTACTTTTAACATGGTTGATCTTTCATTCTTTCCTTGGGTTAGAAGAATTTTGTTGAGAAAAAAAGTATACAGGGAACGGGAGAGGGAGGGTGCATAGTCTCTGACTATTGTTGAGAAAACAATATCAGAGTTTTTACTATATTGTCTTGGTAGCTTGACATCATCAGATTTTATTTGAATATTTAATTGTAGCTGACATAGATTTATGGATATTGTGGGGGTTGATAACTAAACATTTCCATTAAAACTGAATACAAATGAAATGACACAAAGTGGATTATGGGTTTGCTACCCTTGGCAAGCTCGTTTTGTTTCTCCTGCTTCAGCACAACAACCATCCACCCCTTAATATTCATGTGCTGAAAATGCCTCAATCTGCAGTGACTCTACTACATGACATCTTAGACCTTCAATAAACTTTATTAACACAATATTTAAATTTGATGTTCAAAAGAATAAATGGTGAGATCATGACATTTGACCATGTCCAAGTTTTTTTCCACTTTAGAGGATCTGATATTGTTTCATGCTCCCTTGTGTTGTAAAGATTGTACTTTGAAATCATTCCTTAAATGTGAAGAAGATCTTTTGAGTCAGTACTTCATAGTTACATAATCTTCTTTCATTTGAGCTTATCTTGATAACAAAATGGTTTTTCCAGGTTGTCTATGATAGGAGTAGTGACATTATCATAGTGGGTCGTGGCATCATCAAGGCCAAAAATCCGTCTCATGCAGCTCGTGAATATCGTCTTCAAGGATGGAATGCGTATTTGGCCAAGTGCAGCTGAAACTTTTAAGAGGGATATGTGAAAAAAAGATTGAATCAAAACAAGTTAGGATATGCAGCAAATTGGATGATGCCAAGTGCATAGTTAGGAAGAAGAGTCCTACTTATTAACAGGATGTATTTCATTTCACCATAGTATATATAGGTAACATCTAAAGCTGAATGCAGCACTGGAATTTTGTTTTCTTTCCCCTCCCCATTTTTGGCTAGAAAAAATATTTGCAGTTCAGCTGATCTTAGCATGAAGTGCTTCATTTTATGATTTTCCTCAGCATGTAACAGGTTGAATACTGCATTTCACATTAATGATTTACATCTTTTTTTTAATGGGACCAAACTAATGCATACCATTCATTGTAATCTTATGGATTACTGATGCAATTTCTTAAATATTGACTGATTTGGCTGTATGTGTTTCTTTAATCACTGGTGTTTCATTGCGTTAAGATGAACAAAAGATAGGAGATGTGATATACATGCAACAATTTTTAACACTTTTGTTTATTTTCTCCATCATTATAACATTTAAGAAGGGATATGTGAAGAAAGGAGTGAATCAAAAAAATGTTGTACAAATTGTTGCACTCTTGAGTCTGACTCAACAGTTATTCATTTTGATGCAACAAGCCAATGCGAGATTGGATTATTAATCTTGTCTTCATATTAAAGTATTGTGCCATTATTAATCATTTTGTAAATAACTAAAACACCAATTAATGACAACTACTGAAACTAGAAAGATTGCACATACACTTGGACTTAAGTAGAAAAAGATGCTAAATATCGTTTTCCAATAATCAAAACAAATTAGGATATGCAGCAAATTGACAAAATGGCAACTACGAATAAACAAAACGCATTACGTGGTTCTGTGCCATGCAGTAAAACAAATCATAGCTATGAACATTTTCTCAAGTGCTCTCAATCATTGCCATTAATTGAACAAAAAGAATATAAATATATATAGGGCAATTTAAGGTTCTACATCTCTATTGCGTAATTATCATAATGATACGATGTACAACTTCCTGTTCATGTACTTGATGTGAGGAGAAGCAAAGAGAGTTTGCCTCCAAAGTTGCAAAAAATTACATGACCAGAAGGTACATATCACTACAAGAAACGACTTTGCACTACAAACTATAAGGCTAAATATCAGTACTAGCTGAAGAACATCATCTCCTATCCATTCATTGTTCTTTCCAAATCCTACCAGTAACCCTTAGCTTCAATTCCTTCCGGTCGCCGCCGGAAAAGAAAAGGGCCATATTTCTCTGGATGATGAGACCATCAAAACTGTCACGAACCTTCCGGTGGCTGTCCCGGATGCTTCTAGGCACACCCTGCCAAATCATCTTCCTCCCATTTCCACCTACCTCTAAACTGTAGCTATAATTTTTTGCTTCATTATCATCACCCATAAACCGCAAAAAGGCTATGTAGACAGGAGCCATTCCAAGCTGAAAAGCTTCAAAATGTAGACAAAAATACTGACCAAAGCAGCTGAAGACCTAGAAACCAATGTGAAACACAATAGTCAACTAAAATCCAACTTCAGTCCAGAAAGAAATTGAAAGTGAATGCATATAAGTTTATCATAGACACCTAGGGTGGCATAGATGCAAAAGGGTAAATCAAGAGTCCCTAGAGGATACAAATCTAAATAACAATCACGTAGCTTCAATGTGTTCTAGTATTTGCAATATTGGATTTTTCTTTTTTAAGCAAATGAAGAAATTACAAGGTTTGCTAAATCACTCTACTCATGAACTGATGAAGACAGACACAAGTAGATCCAACCCCACCCCAAATTTACACATTCTGCATACAAACCATTTTTTTTTTATCAGCTGCATACCAACCATATGGTTAGGCACTATAGTGAATTTACAGAATCAATCGAATGCAGGTAGAACAAAGTTCAGAAAATAATACCGTTAACATCCATGTGGCATTTTCAACTTCATGTGGATTTGATTTGACATAGCGATGGTTGAAAGTGCTACCATTGTGCATGTCCACTTTGTGGTCGTCTTTCAGATGAGCCACCAGGTAGGGTATATCACCCATAATAGAGCATTCTGAACCAGCATATGGACAGTTGTAAGGTCTATATGCACATTGTGATTCATGCTTTAGCTTGCTATAATAGGGATATATTCCAATGCACCCGAATCCTTGATATTTACACGGAAGTTCCAAAGATGCAGCCACTTTCTCCAGTGCAAGGCATCTGATATTGCCAAGCTCATGCCTACAAGTAGGGCACCTGTTATGGACCCTGGGTTTGCAACCAGAGCATATTGTGTGACCATTTGAACACTGCAAAATTGACAGAGGAAAACAAGTCAACTAAGTTAAAAAAAAAATATATTTTGAAACCATCAACAAGGCAATAATTATATAAAAACAGTTATATTTATATAATTTGACTGAGTTCCTGCTAGTAAAAACATCTAACATTCTCGGAATAGATAAGTTAGGTGAGCAAGGGAACAATTACTTTTGAATGAGGAAATCAGCACCCTTAAAAGTTTTTTGTTCCATGACACGCCAATAAAACCATTATTTTAGTTAAGTTACAATTAGAATGAGAATTCCTTTTTTATTTGTGTTCAATCCTGTTAATAAGCAGCAATACCATTCCATGAACCCAGTACTGGATGATCACGCTTTGTCAATGTGAATAATTTATCAAATTGCACTTAGAACATCCCAGTATTTTTTAGTTACAATTGCATGCTTTCTCTCAAGAACCAATAACAAAGCAACAATGAACCACCAATATATAAACAACCTGATGGATTGGAGGGTACATGGCATTCAAGCATACAGGGCACTCTAATAGCTCACGCACACTGCTTGAAACGGTACCATTAGGTTTAAGTGCAGTTTGTGCAGGATCATTTACTAATTCACCAACATCTGTTGACTCTTCATTTTGAGGAGGATCAACATCAACTTTGCTTCGAATATCATCAAAGAATAAAGTACTTGATGCCATGCTAGCAAAAGCAATCACCAGCTACCCTGTGAACAGGAAATAATCATTATAATCAATCACAAAGGCTATAACTAAATTCTACATAGTACTTCCTTCTTTAAATTTTCACAAAACAGTTAACAAAGAAATAGTTAAACTATTAAGTCGCATCTCCAGTTTATTCAAACAACAGAAGGAATGACAAAACCCACTTTATCCCCTGATGTTGACTGTAGGTGGATCAAACAACATAAACTTCTATTTTGAATAACATCAACAGACAAAGCACTAACAACAATTTCATGAATCTTTCTAGGGTGAAGCTATCATCCCTCCCTGATGCTCCATTGATATGATCAAAGATGCATCATGGCCTTCATCAAACACAGTTTTAAAACAAATTTACAAACTCAATGGCTTATGAAAGCAAACAGAACACATCGACAAGAAAAAAAAAAGCACACATACATTTGTCATTGAAAATACATTCAGAGAATTAATTAGTTCTCAAATTCACATTTATATTAAGCAATTGGGAAATTCTTATCCTGTAAAATGTAATTACCCTAGCATAATATGAACAGTTTGCCCAAAAGATAAACAATTTTCAAATACTGGCATTCCACCAGACATAGATCGTTACTCATTAACATTTCAAATGCTGAATAGTTGACACAATAGTTTCAAAAGATTCTTTAAGTTATTATTTATGGATTCAGATTCTTTTTCACGCTGCCCTGATCATGTAAAAAATATCATCACTAAATGTTGGAGTCAACTACATGGATAAAATAAGGCTATTGTGTTTTCTCAACATCCAAATTTTTGGCAAGCAATTTAAATAGAGGTTTGTATTGATTGCTTTGCATAATGTCTTGTTTGATCTCCGGACTCCATTTATCAGGCTATCCCTTATGAGTAGAAAAATAATTTGATAATAAAATGAAATTTACACTTCCAAATGAACAGAACAACAAATCTTACAAATCTTTGCATGTTCACAATTATTATATACAAGTTTATAATATTTAGAGAGAAAGAATGGATGAAATAAAAATTGAAAATGGAAAGCATAACAAATCCTGATTAACATGACAGATATATTAAAGGATTTCAAATCACGTTCAGGTCCAATTTATATGAATATTAGAGACAATTATAACATGTAAAACAGCTATATTAGGTTGTCCTCTTCCCATAAGACTAGGAACAAGATGAACCACATAAATTTGTCAAAGAGAAATTACAGGAAAATGAACATCATATTGGCATGATTGACAATCTAAAAGAAGGCTTACATACATGTTGCAGGGCTCAATATCAATTGATCAAAATAAATGACAGTTTGAAGTTATGCACTTATTTAAAAGTGAGAATTTAAAGCATAGCTGTGTTAGATCAGCTATGACTAGGCACAAATAATTATGCCTGTGAAAAAACAGAAAAATAAAACATAAAGAAAGTTAATTAACAAGACCAGGTCATAGGTGGAAATTTGTAGGCATGAGTTGTTGAACTGGTTTCATGGTCAAAAAATGGCAAGTATAAAATGACAAAAAGCAAATAACCTATTAAAAATTGTCCCCTTCTTAAACATTAGCTTTCTAAGATGAATTTTTATTTTATTTACTAAACCAATCCAAATTTTGTATCTATCTTCTTGTCCATTGATGAATGAAATCGCATGGAGAGATCCTAATATACTCAATCTCAGATACTAAAAACGCGCACCCTGTAAAAGTTCCTACCTCCCTGGCATCGAAGTGTGATCTACAGTCTAAATAACCCAAAACTCAGTAAACAAAATCTAAACTGCAAACTGTTTGTATTCTAACCAAAATATGATTACCCTCCAAGTGAGTCCAATCTCTCAAGAAAGATAGTTCTATTATATGTTTGAGGTATGATAAATCACGGATAATGTCTATATGGCAGCCTCATGATCGCACTCAAATACAAATAACAGCCAAAGACAAGAGTTGTGTGCATCCCTCAGGTTTTCCATTATTTTGCAGCTTAAGAAGGTAACAGAACATCTAGAAGCTAACTTCTCCCATGATCGACCAATGAGTAACTTGTGTTTGATCCGAAAAAGCATTTTGGATAACCTTGAGCTTAGCCCAAGCCAAATTCAAAAAAGGTAACAGCTTGTTAGTTTTTGAAGTGGCACTCAGCATTTTGGTAGAAGGAAGGAATTTTCCCTCTGAAACATAGTGCATTAGGAAGCAAGAAATGCAGTGTTGCAGCCATGGAATAGTACTCGACCATCCTGAGAATTCAGAACCAAACCACTAGCAAACAAACTAGAATAACTCCACAAAAAATAACACAACTAGACTCAGCTTCCAACAATGTCCTGGTGTTTTCCCATGAAAACCAACACAGGCACATCAAACCTAACATACTAAAGAATAAAAAAAAGGGTCAGTTGCAAAGGCAAGACAAACAACAACACATGCATGAACACAAAAAAATCCGATTAACTTATTTTGAAAGATTCAAAATTTCACATATTCCAATACACCCACTTGAGCAAGCTGAAGAAGGTAACAACCTCGGCAATCCGAAAAGCACATCAAACACAAACCTTAAACAGAACAAACTGTTTCATCCATTAACACAATCAAAACCCTAACCTCAACCAACAAATTCACAATATTTCAAACCAAACCCACCACAGATCTACAACCAACAAAATTCCCAAAAAGAAACCCAACCCAAAAAGAAACCTTGAACCCACCCCCAAATAAAAATATAATAATAATAGAACCCCAGAAGTGGAAAAACTAAAATGAAGTTGTGGAGAGACCTGGAATGATGGATTGATCAAAAGGGCATTACACCAGAAGCAAATGAATGAAATCAGAGAGACATAGAGTTAAGGGTTTTGGCTTTGGTCGGTTCTGTAATAAACAGTGGTAAATGAAAACACATAGAATGCGCGTCTGCAACAAGTTGATAAAGATTTTCAAATTAAAGAGAGAAGAGAGCGTAGGTGAGAATGAACAGAGAGAGAGAAAGTTGTGGGAAAAATACAAAATGGAAGAAAGAAAAGGTTTAAGAAAAAGTAGGACCCACAAGTTCCTCGATTTCCTCACTTACCTTTTTCCTGTTGTGTTTATGTTTGAATTCTAAAACGGTGGTTGAAGCTTTCACTCTTTCATCTCTTTCAAACCTATTTTCTTACCCAATAATGAATGACTACATAATTCAATTTACCTTAATATACATAAAAATGTAATTTAATTTATAATATAAAAAATTTATTCAATAATTAATCAAGGATTTTATAGCAAATCAGTTTTCATGCTGTTTTTTTTAAACTAAAGAAGTTATTAGATTGAGATTTGAAAATATTATTT
>Ga0123341_1005684_pt1 | contig 11158 bp, 10 predicted proteins | sample Turbeapinknodule_FD_89959 | JGI IMG/M metagenome (GOLD analysis project Ga0123341, IMG submission 89959) | Root nodule microbial communities of legume samples collected from Mexico - Turtle bean Mexico pink nodule | ecosystem: Host-associated > Plants > Roots > Nodule | place: Mexico: Nepantla... | reverse complement strand
GTCCAAGACCTCTCCTTGCCACATGCCAAAATGTCCAGTGCCATCAAATATTTCCACCGCCAATTTCAAAGTGGACATCGGGAACCTCGACCATGATGACGAGGAGCCCGACACTCTGGATACTTCCTTTACATCTTCTTCTTGATTTGTCATTACAAACTCAAAATATAGTATTCAATATTACAAATAATTTCAAACAACCCAAGGGTGAACCTTCGGCTCTTGATACCACTTGTTGGGAAAAACGGGTAATTTTCGCACTAAAACAGAAACCTAACAGAGCTACCCGACAAATAATATTGAATAAACAGAGCGGAATAATAAAAGAGATAAAGAGGAAAAAACACACTAGAAAATTGTTAACGGAGTTCGACCAATTTAGCCTAATCTTGAGCACAGCTGAAACATCCCACTTTTATTATTATGGGAGAAGATATTACAAATTGGGATATTTAACAGTAAAAGAGGAGATGTTAATTTATAACCCTCAAACCTCCTTTCCAAACAATGAACCCACCGATGTGGGACTAGGGATTAAGCCAAAATCAACAAATCATAGCCAAAGGAATGAAATAACACAAGATAGAAAACAATTTTAGTTGAATTCCAGAAATTCAACTAGTTGTTTCTGCGATTCAACCGGTTGTTTTTATCAGCAGAGTATAAAAACTACTAAAAACAAATATAAAAGAGTTAAGGGAGAGAAAGAATCACTCAAGCAATTTTATACTGGTTCACTCTTACACCAAAAGCTACATCCAGTTCCCAGAAACCTTTGGGTATCCACTAAGTAATAAAAAACCAGATTACAAACACATAACCACCAAATAAGTGATTTGATCCCCTTAAGAACACACACTTCCTTTGGCACACCACAATCATACCACGGATCAGAACACCCTCTAACTCTGTGAACACCAGTTCTTACAAAATTACAAATGAAGAAAGAAATAGGATTGATCACACCTGGTACAAATCAAATCAAAGTACACAACAAGTCCTACTTCACTCTTAGAGAAATATCCAAAGCCTTAAACAATCTTGGAGAAAAACTTGATTTCACAAACTTTTCTTGTTAATCTTAGCTAGGAGCGTATAACAGAACATATATACTCCAAAAAGCAGTTGAAAACATTTATTGTGAAAGCCAAATCAGTTTCAAATCATTTAAAGCAGATTTAACCAACTTAACATAATTTTGTTAAGAAAATTAAACAAACAATCGATTGTTTTGTCGAAATAACCGATAGAATTGGTTTGACAACAAAGTCAACCAAATACAAATCTGCCAAAACCAGTTTCAAAAACCTTAAGTATGGAACAACCGATTGAAACAATAAAACAATTGGTTGTTTTTCTGCTTCTTCCACTAAAAATTGGAATTACATATAGCCAAAATCTGTGTGTAAGACCAAAAACCCGTATGTAAAACTGTCGTAGCATTAACCACTAGACGATAAGTTCTTTGGTCATATTATGATTTTTATTATACTTCTTATTATTAATATAATTTATACTTATTATTATTAATAATAATAAGTGTAATAAAATCATAATAATACAAAAGAAATTGTCTGGTGTAGTGGTTAAAGTTTCTTTGGTCACTGAAGGAACTCGATTTTGAATCCCATCCACTGCTGATTTTATTTTACATACGGAAAAACCCGTATGTAATATCTATTTACATACGGATTTTAAGTTGAAGACTCTTGAGGAAATTTCATAATGTGAGCTTGGAAATAGCTATGATGGTGAAAAATATCACATTGAGATAGGGTTAGGTAAAGAAGTTTTTTATTTCCTATAAGATAATGCGTTAGATGATCTTTAGATGACATATCTTCTGGTGAAGACAAACATTCTTATGATTACAGATTGCAAGAGATAGAACTAGGAGAACGATAAGATCCCAGAAAGGTATGGATATCTCATTATATACTCCTTAGTGGCTTCTAGTAAGGTGTTAGATGATTAACCATCTAGTGTATCCTTTGCACTAGAAAGTAAGAAAAGGACTCAATGGTTAGACGACATGAATGAGGAGATGAATTCACTTCATCTGAACAATACATGGACTCTTGTTCATAGACATGTGGATTCTAGGTTGGTCAGTTGTAAATGAATTTTCAAATGCATAAATGATAATCTAGAAACGGGTCAATAAAATTCAAGGCAAGATTGGTAGTTAGAAGTTTTACTTAGATAAAAGGAGTAGATTATAATTATGTGTTTTTATTTGTAGTAAAGCAAAAATCCATTCGAATGTTGTTAGTCATGGTTGTTAAGCTTAACCTTAAGTTGGAACATATGGACATTAAAAATATGTTTCTATATGGAGACTTAGAGTAGACCATTTACATAATAATAATAATAATAATAATAATAATAATAATAATAATAATAATAATATATATATATATATATAAGGATTTAAGGTAGGAGGAAAGAAATATTATGTTTGTAAGTTAAATAAATTTTTGTATAGTTTGAAACAAATCCCAAGACAATGGAATAAACGATTTGATGAGTGCATAACCTTCTATGTCATATTTTGGTCTTGGATAAAACGTTTTGCAAACCAGTAGGCACTGAGCCAAATGTGACAACACCTTCCAAGACACACATGTCATTTTTCCTCACACCCTTCATAGAAACCATGAACCCCCTCAATACTTTCAATACTTCCCTCCCACCTTTAAAGAAGCATCCCTTCTTTTCAAGCTCACCAAAGGATATAAGATTACACTACAAGTTAGGTACAAACCTAACTTCCTCCAACATACTCTGAGTTCCATCATGAGACGAACAAGACTTATTGTCACCAAGTTTAGTAAACTCTTGGAACAACAAACGATTATGTGTCATATACAATGAGCATCAAAAGCCCATTATCCACTCACAATTATTAGTAATGCGTGACACCATTATGACCTATAATGATTCATAACCATCTTTGACCAGAGTTGTTTCATCAGACACATATGGTCCCTCAGACCATTTTATAAACTCAAACAATCTATCTAAGTTGATAGCCTTCTTTTGTCTATTTGGACAAGGAACTTTTGGTGTGTCGTTTCTTCTAGCAATGGTAACATCTAATGGACAATGTATTCAACCATTCTTCATCCTCAAATTTGATCTCCTTCTACCTCCTCTATTATCACTAGGAGACAGTCAACCCCTTGCCATAAGGCCATCTCCAACACTAAACGCCTTAACTTCAAAGTTCTAGTTCAACATGTTGTTGTCCAACATCACCCAATAGCATCTCCCTATTGTGCCCTCTGCCACGATGACAACTGGCCTTCAAGATAAGCGATTTCCCCCTATAGAGACCGCACTGTGTTTCTTCCACCATCGTGTTCGCTGACCATCCGAATTTACTGTTGCCGGATGCCAACAGTTCTTCGCCGCGTCTTCCACAGAAGGGACGTCCACCACGAGCAAGTCACCCTCCTTCCCATCCGCCAGTGAACTGCCCGTGAACGTCGTTGCCTCGCCGCCAACGCCTCTTGACATCTTTATGGTGAACGAAGAGAGAAACGGCCGTGGAGATTGAGGAACGAAACCCTCCAACCCTGACACTTCCGCTTCAGTCAGGGCCCACCTCCTCTCCATGACAGATGGGCTTCTCTCCAAAGTGGCTTTGTCCGCTTCAACCAGAGTTTCCAATAAAGCTACAATTTTTTCAAAGCATTCAACGTTCCAAAGTTTCAAGGGTATGCCCCTACAGTGAACCCACACCAGCTTATCAACTGCTACAAATGGATCTTTCCATGGAGCAATGGTGTCAAATAGCTCTTTAAACCATTCTTTGTTTTCCTCAGTAGCTTCTTTAACTTTTATTTCATCCTCCCCCATTAGAAGTACGTGAAATCCACCCAAGTACTTGACCTGTATGAAACTATATACTCCCAAAATGAAGCTTTCATTCAGATATCCAACTTTGCTCAAGTCTGAAACCCTTCCAATATAGCACTGTTTGAACCACTTTTGGGGTGTTTCTCCTACCGTGAATTGTATAGCTTCTATTCTTTCATTCTTAAGTGGTTATGCTCTATTTCCATTCTTGACAGCGTGTGCATATGATTGATTTGTAACGTTTGCCCTCCACACTTTTTTGCCTGCATTTCTTCCACCTTTGTCTCTGCTTTCAGATTAATATTTGATTCCTTTCTGGTTTTGGCTATTTTATTGTACTTAGTTCCATATTAAATTTACTCTTTGCTCCAACTCCCTAATGTTTTGAACGCCCATAGAATCTAACAAATTCAAACCTTTGCATCTTTATATTTAACCTCCTGTAAAGACCTTCCACGTGTCCACTTCCTTGAAATCATAGGAAAAGTTTGAGAAGAAGAAAGGTGTTTCCATTTGCATTCAAAATTTTATTAAATTAAGATATCAAGTTGAAAATAAATCTAAATAGAAATACTATTAATTAATAATGCACATTTTACACACAAAAAAATTATTAAATAAAAACTAATTTTAATGACAAAAAATAATTAATTGTTATATTTACTAAATTAGATACTAGAAAAATTATTTATATCTAAATTAGTTTTTATTTTTATTTTTTTCAGCAAAGAATTAATTAAATTAAATTAGGGACACTTTAGGGGTGTCCCAACCCTTATACAATAAAACATAAAACCTATTCTACCAAAAGATTGTAATTAGCCTACTTAACCAAGCACACATTAGTTAAAAAACAGCCCCAAAAGCCTACAAGACCAACTTCATGTAAAAAACTCACAGACCATTCCACATAAAGATTACCTGTTAACCAATGAAGCCTTAAGGATACACACATCAGCCATTTCCATTCTCTTTTAACCACTTCAAAAGAAACTGTACTCTGCCAACCCAAATAATGATTTAGCACCGAAACATACATTGAAGTAGTCCTTTGTGGTTACTCCAGTTTTGGAAAGTGCTTGGTAAAACTTGAGCTTAAAGCGCTTCCGACTTAGTTTTCAGCTTCCTGCCAAAACCTCCCCACAACTAGTGATTTTCTCCCACAATCTTGCGAAACATTTAAGACGTAAATCCGACCGTCTTCCTTCAAGGTACTTTCTGTCTTCCTACTCCTTTTACTGGAATGAACCTTGCTCCCCTTAAAGGAATAAATCATGATCCCCACGGCTGAACCTGCATCAAGAGAAAACAACCTTCCCACCACACAAATCTAACACAAAGAATCAAGACAGATGTCTTCTACAATCAAATTACACCACGTCCATCCATGGAAACATCTTATATAGAAGGTTGTAAGAATTCCTTTAATTCACAAGTAGAAGTATGTGTGAGATTGAAAAGAACAAAAAACAAAATTAACAAAATTAAAAGCTCCACACTTACCTTGATACCATATTGATACAAGTTAAAGGTGATAAAATCCAGTATGAAAAGGAGAAAGTGACTTTCTTATCTTTATGTTTCATCCACACCCATGATTGTACTTGTGCCATAGTGAAAATTTCCTCTGCATCTACCTTTGCTTGAATGAAAGTAACCCTATTTCTATGCTTCCATATACTCCATACAATTGAGACCCAAAGACTCTTCCAAAGTCTATTGCCTTCCTTATTAAAGCAAATACTATAGAATTGTTCGAGATGATTAGTCAACACATTGTGGTTCACCGAACTAATTCCCAACCAGCTAAAGCACATATTCCACACTTCACTTGATTCCCTACATAAAAGAAGGATATGTGTAGATGTCTCCTCTTCCCTTCCGCATAAAGCACATGAAGTATCCCTTAATCGCATTCCCCTCTTATACAAAATTTGTTTTGTCGCTATCCTATTCGAGAGGGTTCTCCACACAAAGGACAAGGCTGAAGGCAAGGCCTTCAGATTCCAGAGAGTACCAAACACTGATTTCCCCCCTTGCCTGTAATTAACTAGTTTATTATAAGCAGATTTAACCGAGAAAGTGTTTGATGGAGGATCGTTCCATAATCTTACATCGTCGTACTCAGGTTGAACTGACACCAATGTTATTACCGACATAAAATCTTCTACCATAGACTTCTCCCATTCAAACCATTCTCTTCTCCAACTGAACTTCCATTCCCATCTGCCTGTATTCCACCTGCCAAAACTTCTGATGGTCTTGTCTTTAAGCTCAGAGTTGTTATATATTCTTTCATACCTTGCTTTGAGTTGGCCAATAGCTAGCCATTCGTCTTCCCAAAATTTAATCTTCTCCCCTGTTCCAACTTTCCAGGTTGTATTCTGATTGAACCAATTGTCACCTTGGTCTGAGCGGCCAACTTTAAATAAATCATACCACCATCTAGATGTAAACTTATTTCGTTTCGGTGCACATGAACTTGACAACCTCCTCAGGTCGTACTTAGATTCCAAAACCTCCTTCCAAAGTCCACCCTCATTGGACTCTAACCTCCATTGCCAAAAGAGCCTTATTAAACAAATCTATACGTCTAATGCCTAAACCACCCTCCTCTTTCGCTTTACAGATACTTTCCCAACTAGTCCAAGCGATTTTTCTCCCTTCCTTTCCCCACCCCCACAAGAACTTTCTCTGCAGCTTAGCAATTTCTTTACACACTCCAGTTGGGGCTTTAAAAAAGGACAGAAAAAATAGTGGAACAACATTGATAACAAATTTTATAAGGCAGACTCTTCCAGCAAAAGATAAATTCCCTCCCTTCCAAACAGACAACTTCTTTCTTATCTTTACTAACACTGGTTCCCAAAGAGAACACCTAGATGGATTGCCGCCTATAGGTAAGCCTAGGTAAGTGAACGGGATATCCATTAGACCACAATGGAGAATTTCAGAATACATCTTCACCTCGTACCTATCTACTCCGATTGCCCCTATCTTACTCTTGTGAAAGTTTACTTTGAGGCCAGAGCTTAGTTCAAAACATCTTAGAATAGCCTTGATGCACATGATGTTCTTCACATTTGGTTCACATACGAAAAGGGTATCGTCCGCGAATTGTAGTAAATTCACCTCCACCTTCTTAGCCCCTACTTTGATACCCGAAAGCAAGTTTTTTCTTGTCGCTTGCTTTGCTAACCCAGCTAATCCTTGTGCGACAATCAAAAACAAAAACGGCGCCAGCGGATCCCCTTGTCTAAGGCCTCTAGTCAGTTTGAACTCCTTTGTCGGGCTACCATTTACCAAAACCGATACTGTAGCTGATTCAAGGCAGGCTCTAATCCATTGAATCCACTTCCCGCAGAAGCCTAGCCTTCCCATCATGTAAAATAAAAACTCCCAACTTACCGAATCATACGCCTTCTCAAAGTCAAGTTTCACGATCACCCCACTCTTTCTCCTTTTTTTCAAATCGTCCACAACCTCATTCATAACGAGAACACTGTCTAGCAAACCTCTATTAGACAGAAAAGCAGATTGTGACCCGTCAATCACATTCGCAATGACCCTTTTAATCCTATTAGCTAGCACTTTCGTCAGAATCTTGTACAGACAACCCACGAGAGATATAGGTCTATACTCTTCAAGGGATTGGGGGTTCTCCGATTTTGGGATCAACGTAATAAAGGACGCATTACAAACCTTCGGTATCATCCCCTATTTATGAAAGAATTTTACAGCTCCCAACATGTCTTTTTCTAGGATATTCCAATTATTTTTAGTGAAGCTGAATGTTACTTCATCTGGGCCAGGGCTTTTATGGCTATCGCAATTCCATATGGCTTCCTTTATTTCTTTTTCATCGAACGGATCTGTCAAGAACCTGTTTTCAGAGTCAGATATCTCCTTGAAAACCACGTTGTCCAACCTAACTCCGATATCTTCGGTAGTCGACATCTTGTTTTTGTAGAATTCCAAAACCATCTCTTTTACCTTGTTTGGTTCTTCCACCCAGTTCCCGGATATATTACAATTGACACCTTTTATTTCATTCCTCATCCTCCTCCATTTGATTGAAGCATGAAAAAATTTAGAGTTTAAATCCCCCTGCTTAATCCACAATGCTCTTGACTTTTGTTGCAATAGAGATTCGATTCTCTCATTTAAAACCTGTAACTGACTTAGAAGTTCTCTTATTTCAATGATCATGTTTTCGTCCAAGCCTTCATCATCATCTCTTGAATCCAACACTTGTATTTTCCTCAAGATCTCAAGTTTTAACTTATCAGTGTGCCCAAAAACATCTCTGTTCCAACCTTTCAGGTCACTCTTTAGCATTTTCAGTTTCTCTTTTAATACCCAAATTTCGTTACCTTGAACCAAATAACTTTCCCACTTGCTTTTAACAAAATTAACAAACTCTTTATCTTCCTGCCAAATGTCAAGAAACCTAAAAGGTTTTGGTCCCCAATCTGCCACATTTGATTTTAACACTATCGCGCAGTGATCAGATATTTGTCTCTCTGCAACGTATTTCTTACTACCTGGCCAGTGTTGTAACCATTCAAAAGACATCAAAAACCTGTCAAGCCTACTCTTTGCTTTACCGTTAGGTCTATACCAAGTGTATTTTCTTCCAATGCAGGGTATATCCACCATTTCCATATTATCAATGAAGTTATTAAAACCTTGCACCTCTCTCTTATAACTACTCACTCTGTTAACCCCCTTCGTTCCCTCTCATTTCTTATAGAATTGAAATCCCCCAATATACACCAAGAGCAGCAAGGTTCCCTTTGCCTAATCTCCAATAACTCTGACCACATTTGCGTTTTCTCATGTATAATACAAGAAGAATACACATTTACAATAATAACAGGAATATTTTTCTCCTTAGATAACCCAGAGAACACAATGAACCGTCTATTAATAATATTACTAGTGCACTGAAAGAATATTTTGTGCCAAACCATAAGAATACCCCCTGACCCGTTTGCTGGTTCACTATATAAGAAATCAATGTCATTGTCTCCCCATAACTTACAACATAAATCTAAATTGAAGTTATTCATTCTTACTTCTTGCAAACATAGCAATTTAATCCCTTCCTTTCTAATAATTTCCTTTACATACCTCCATTTTACAGGGCTCCCAAACCCTCTCACGTTTAAAGAAAGGATTCTCATAAACAACCTAAAACCTCCCCCTCTTCCCTTTTAAGTTTCAAAAACCTATCCCTTTTTTCTAATTCTTCTAAGCTTACCATAACTTTTCCTTCTTCCCCACAAGAAGCCCCTAACTGTTTGCCCAACTCCCACACTCTAATTGTTTCAAGGCTCCCATGTTTCAACCAAACTAAGCGATTGCAGTTATCAATGGCCGTATCCGAAACAGAATTACTAATTTGAGAAAGAACTAACCTTATATTCTTGCGTTCGTCCCGCTTGCTACTTTTGCTTGATTCTCCCACCCAGAATACTCTCCTCTCCATTGTTGCAGACGAATTAGAGGTGAACGAATTGTTGACTTGCTTTTTTTGGTCCACTTCATCCTCAATCAGTTGGGTCCCCTTTTTCTTTTGCTTGCCAAATGGAGGATAAGTGTCTTTGATTCTGCTTGATTTCGAATCCGATTGAAAATGACATTGCTTGTGCTTAGTCTTTACGACGACAGGGGAGAGTAACTTGGAAGATTCGTTTACCTTCCCCTCTTGTGACTCTCGTAGCAAATCCTCCACCCTCGATACAGACTTAGATGAGACGTGAACTCCCCCCTTGTTCCCTTCCGCCGTTGACGAAGTTTGAGAGGATAAATCCTCTATTCCTTTCGCTTCCGGTGTCACCGTGCACGGAAAACTCCTCCTATTCTCCTTCGTAACCTCAGACGATTTAGAAGGGGGCGCGGTGGTTGCTTTGTTTCGTGCTTTCCCATAGTGTGAGGTGATTTTGTCTTTCCCGCCAAGACCTCCCTGTTCAGATTCATTGAGAGAGATAAAATTTCCAGATATGAGCTGCCTTCCCAGCGACCCATTCCAAAGCATCTCCTCACCGTAGACAGCTGGGTCAGATTTCGACGAGGCCTCAAAAAGATTTTTACTTCTGCACCTCCCTTCCTTCTCCACATAGGTTGCGCAGACCAACCTTTCTTGGGCCAATACTGAAGGCCCAAACCTATTGTCCACCTCAGCCCTACTTAGAGCCGTTGGAGAGTTAGCCTCTAGGACATCCTTTCCTATGATAGTACTGAAAATAGGTGCAGAGAGAGGGCCTATTGGTCTAACCGAGATAGACTCGCCACCACCCACCGATACAATAGGTTCCGATCTCCGGTGACCTTGCATCGGCGGTGGCTGGACGTTTCGCATTTCCGCCATTATATTCTCCTCCTCCACCTCTCTAACGTCCTCAAAATCCCTACTCCCCGAGCGCGCTGAAGCATTTGATGCAATTGAGCCCACCTCTGTTTCCATGCCTTCAGATTCTTCGCTCCAGTGGCATTGACACAGTTTATAGTCTGGGACAGTGCACTCTTCCTCCACCGAAACCTGATACAAAACCTCATTAATCTTCATATAACTGGTTATCTTCGCCTCACATCCCACTGGAACTCTAATTTTGAACCTTGCATACTCGAGCTCTTCCAATGCCAAAGTTGCCTCGTCGATCTCGACAAGGGTTCCCAGTAACGCTGCTATGTGCTTGAAACACTCTGAATTCCATAACTTCAGTGGTAAGCCCCTGCATCTCACCCAAACCAATTTATCCACCGCTACAAATTGTTCTTCCCAGGGAATGATTGTGTCAAACATTTCTTCAAACCATTCTTTATTCTCCTCTATGGCTTCATTGATCTTTATCTCATTTTCCCCCTTCAACAGCACATGGAAACCACCCAGAAACTTGACCTTTATATATCCAAGGCCTCCCAAAATAAAACTTTCGTTTAAGCTAGATACCTTGTTTAGATCCGAGACTCTCCCAATATAACACTTATTTATTATAGATAAATAGATTATAGATTGATATATAATTAGTTATCAATATTTTAGTTACCAACTTTATAATATAAATAATTGGTAGCTAAAGATAGTTAGATATCAATTTAGAAACTAATTTAGATATTAATAATTTTTTTAGTCTAAAAAATAATATATAGATTAGCCAGTATAAAAATTAATTAATTCTATATTTAAAATTGATCTCATAATGTCAATACATAGAAAAAATAGTTATGATAACCTAACCTGCAATTGAATAAACACTATTGCACTTATGATCATATATTATTAATTATGTTT
>Ga0123341_1005681_pt1 | contig 11162 bp, 8 predicted proteins | sample Turbeapinknodule_FD_89959 | JGI IMG/M metagenome (GOLD analysis project Ga0123341, IMG submission 89959) | Root nodule microbial communities of legume samples collected from Mexico - Turtle bean Mexico pink nodule | ecosystem: Host-associated > Plants > Roots > Nodule | place: Mexico: Nepantla... | reverse complement strand
CTAAAAGTAATTGGTAGTTAATAGAAATTGATCATTAGATTTTTTTTTTTTGAAAGGAACTCCGAGAAATCTTTTTATTAACAAAAAAAGTTCTCAGTATGGAAAAACGTAATCTGTGTTTTTGTTTTTCCCTTATAGATTTCAAAATACAAACAACACTTTGCTAAACTGATATTTTTAAGCAATTAATTTTTTTTTAATATAGACTAATGCTGTGAAATTTCACAACATTTTAATAAGTTAAAATAACTTAAGTTTAACTTCTTTGATTACTTTAATTAATTAAATCGTATTTTTTATATTGTATCATAATAAAAAGAAGGAGAAATCTTTTCTCTAGAAAGATATTTTCATATATAATTAAATCATATTTGTTTATAAATTCAATATATGAAAATTCAAAAATCAAATATTAAATAACAGAGTAATTATATATGGTAATAAGTATAAGGAGAGATCTCCTTCCAGCAACCATATTTCTGTATATTAATGGAATTAATGTCAATTGTTTTAAAAGTAGAAATAAGGCGATATCTTATATTGACAAATATTTTCGTATATAGTAATTTTTTTTATCTTCATGAATTCAATATCATGAATGTTAATGACATATGAATAATAAAATAATTATAATGTGGTAGCGAATAACTCCAAAAGAAGAAAGAAATCTAACATTAACAAATATATTTTCATATATAATAAAATAAAATACATTAACGTTTAGAAGTTTTAATAAAGTTGTTTTCTGTTGGTTAGTTAATAAATCCAAATTTTTCTGAGTTTTACATTTTATCATTTTCTTCTCAATTGAATTTTTCTCTCCACAAAATCTTTTAAAGAAAAAAAGTAAGTTAAATTTTAATCCTTAACCGTCCCTTGTGTAATTTTCTATTCTTAACAACCTCTTTGACAGTTGATGAAACAAAAGAGAACATAAAAATTGGAAGCAAATAATTATCACAAGCTATCACCTCCGTGTAACTAAAACTGTCACGCTAACATAGTTCGAAGCAACCTCAACATTTGTGTTGATCATCCTTCTATTTCAATTCTGAGAAAATTATAATGATGAAGTTTTGATAATTTTTCTGTTGTACATTTGATACACGTCATAGGAAAATAATAGGTTGTGGCATAACATGCAAAGAGGTAAGATGAAGCTAGATGAGGATCTGCGTCCTGATCGTGAGGAAGATTTCCAAACAGATGATGAAGAAAATCAGGCACAAAGGGTGTTTGAACATCTGGATGATGATACTGATTCTGATAATTCACCTCCTTCGCCAAGTTTATCCAATGAAGTTTCCATGATCTCTTGGCCTCAAAGCTACAGGTAATTCTTCATGTTGTTAATTAGATGTGTTTTTTATTGTTATTTTGAGTGGGCAAGAATCTTTGTACCACTTTGTTGTACATTCAATTCTACCTGTGTTAGTTTTTGAGTTGTTTTTGCATTGGTCTCTTCATCAAGAAACAGGTTATTACCCCATTAATTAACATGTGTTGGTTAGTTATATGTGATCACTATAACATTAGAGGATTATGACCAATGAATTTGAATCTGAATATGCATTTCAATATACTTTTATTGTGATGCATGCTACACATATACTAATGTAGAAATCAATTATTTCCCAATATAATATATGAACTTTGAACAATATTAAAGTACTAAATTCCTTTGTTTATTATGAGCAGACAATCTATGGACATGTTAACTAGTGCAACACCTCCTGGACTTACTCTCTTAAAGAGATTTGGTTCAGTAGGGAGAAGTAATTCTCTCGCTACATCATTCAAGAGATCTCAAGAATGCCAAGAGGATTCTGCTCTAACTCTACCCCTTGTTTCTGAGACATGTGCATTCAAACAAGAGAATCATCCTGCTTCAGCACATACCCTACAACCACTTAGTAGTGCAAGATTTTCTGTGGAGGAATTGCCACCGCCACAAGAACAATGTTCATTTGCAAAATCAGTAATTAATGGTGACTATCATTCCACAATTCTAATATAATTACTATCTGTTGTTGCATTATCCATGTCCTCTACATCTGTCATCTTGTCATAATGTAAAATAACCAAGGTAATGTTTTCACTTTTGTGAAATGAAAACAAGATACAAGATATTTACATACAAAATTATTTAATTATTTCAAAACTAAATTCATTATGAAAGATTGTTGTTAAGCTTTATGCATAATTATCCTCATTGTGTTGACTTACAAAATCTATTTTTTTATGAAGGAACCAATATACTATGTGGAATAGGAATTCTTACCATTCCATATGCAATGAAAAAAGGAGGGTGTCTGAGCCTTGTAATACTTTTAATGTTTGCTATCATGTGTTGTTATACTGGGATGCTATTAATAAGATGTTTAGAAAGCAACGTTGGACTCAAAACCTACCCAGATATTGGCCAAGCTGCTTTTGGAATTGTTGGTCGCTTGGGGATTGCAGTGAGTATCAAATAATAACTTTTAATAGTGTCATCTAAAGTGGGTAACGGTCAAGTGAATAATTAGCCATTGATGAGAAAATCAATGAAAATGAATGATTTTCTCATCAATGATCATGATTAGTTACTTTACTCTCTAAAGTGAGTTTCTCACTTTAGTGAAGCCAAATCAACTTCAATACGCGCATATACAACATTATTGTGTGTATAGAAAGGAAAACTAACATATTTTATTTGGTTAAATGCAGATCTTTTTATACGTGGAACTTTTTGTAAGTGAAAGAGTTTGATATGCATTTGCAATTGTTTTTAAACACATTCTTTAGCTTTATTTATTCAAAATACATACTTACCTCTGAATAGATCTTATGTGCAGGCTTCTTGTGTTGAGTATATAATACTAGTTAGTGATAACCTTTCATCACTATATCCTAACACCCATTTGAGATTTGGTGGGATTGATTTGAACACAGAACAAATTTTTTCCATCACAGCAGCAATTCTTGTTCTACCAACAGTTTGGTTGCGAAATCTAAGTTTACTTTCTTATATTTCAGGTATTTGATCACCATTGTGTTACAATTTACAAATCTCTCTTTGATTGATAACAAAAGTTTCATCTTTGCTCAGTTGGAGGAATATTTGCAACAATACTTGTTGCACTTTGCTTGTTTTGGGTTGGGACGATGGACCAAGTTGTAGGATATAAGCCAGGAGAAAATGTTTTAGACTTGGCAAACTTACCTGTCTCAATTGGTCTCTATAGTTTTTGTTTTGCTGGCCATGCAGTTTTTCCTAACATCTACTCTTCTATGAAGGAACCATCCAAATTTCCATCAGTGTTGTATACCTGGTAAGTATCAAATCTATTATTGAGCTTTGTAAGATGTAATGTTTGGTACTCAATTCATGTTTTCTAGAAATGTTTATGAAAATATTGTTTTGCTGGACAAAATTATTGACTATAACTTCCATTATGCAGCTTTGCCTTTTGCGGTTTCATGTATATGAGTGTGGGAATAATGGGGTATTTAACTTTTGGTGACTTAGTTTCATCTCAGTTTACCTTAAACATGCCTAAAGAATTATATGCATCTGAGATTGCAACTTGGACAACGGTAAGAGAAGAAACTAGTCTCATTTTTCTATGTTATTATACAAATTTGAACTTATATATGTTGAACATAAGAAATTTTTTTATTCTCTTATGTCTATGATTGTTTAAATGATATATATTTAATAAATTTATGTATTTTATAGGTTGTGACTCCATTGGCAAAATATGCCTTAACGTTATTGCCTATTGCATTGAGCATAGAGGAGCTAGCCACCTCTCCTAGGCTAAGATGTCATGCTACCTCCGTTCTTATTAGAACAAGTTTAGTGATTTTAAGCTTACTTGTGGCTCTCTATATTCCATATTTTGGTAAGTATTCACACATTTATCATCATTATTATTACTATCACCTTTGTCAATAGTTTTTGTCTTGTTTGATAAGTTTCTTTCTACAAATATTTGTAGAAAAAGAAAATAGAACTGAAAATGAATTATTCTTATTAATCTTATTACATTAGTTTATTAAAAAATATTAAATTTTTCTTCTCCTATATGATGGAAAAATAGGATTTTTTTAAAAAATCTAGTGAAATTTCATTTCTTAATTAATAAAATGATAAGGTTTTTAAAAATTATCGAAATGGATAAGTCGTGCCAACATGACACGACTATATTGTGAAATAGTTGTGTCAAGGTGACACAACTTTAGTGTATTTGAACTGGACACGACTTCGGTATAGTCAAATTTTAATTAAACTTGTGTAACACACGACTTATCTATTTTAGTATTTAAAAAAAAAAAAATTAGTAAAAATTCCAGAAAAATAATTTCAATCAAAATATTTTCTTTATGTAATTTTTTTAAGGCTTCTGAAGGGACACTTTGTTTTTGCTTAAAAAGTATATTGAGGGGAAGAAAACGGAAAGGTGCATGCAAAACTGAAACCATTTAATATCAACTTTGATGAATCTATAAAACATATACAAGGATTTTCATAGTATAAAATATGAGAAAAACATATTTTAGTCATATATCTAAATATTCTTGAGAACAATGATAATTAACAAAGAACATCATACACTTTTGTGGTTTAATTATCTCTTTAAAAATTATTGCAGGTTCTTTGATGGCATTAATTGGTTCATTCATGTCCATACTCGTTGTAAGTTCTCTAGCTTCCTATTCACATTTTTAGTGCAATTTATTTAAACATATATTAAATATTTACAATATTGTGTTGTTTTGAGGCAGGCACTTATTTATCCATGTGCATGTTTTCTCAAGTTACACAGTGGCAGATTATCAAATTCGGAGGTACAAAACCATATCTTTATTCAAAACATTAATTATTATTTTAATATTACCACATGAAACTAATTAAATTACATGTTTTTTTTTTTTAATTTCAGATAGCAAATTGTTCTTTTATAATCGTTGTGGGCATGATATCCGCTTGTATTGGAACATTGTCAGCTGTTTCAAAAATAACTGGCGAAGGGGACTGAATAGAAGTACTTGTTCCCCATTTGTACCTTCTATTGTCAATTTTTGTTACAAATTAAGACTTTCTCATACATGTATTAGTCATTATGCTTAGTTGTGAATTTGTGTTTCATAGTTTAAACCAATCGCAGTTTGTAATCCATAAAAAATGGATTACGATTCGTGTTTTCAGCTCTTTAGTTTGAGTTTGTAAAAATATTTGTTTGTAATATTTGTATGTTTTGTACTCTTTTAAATGAAAATGAATACATGTATCTTAAGGTTTTGCCAACGACTAACACACATGTCCATTAAAATGTTTAGAGATTATTTTAGTTCTTATAAATATGACAATGTTTGTTTTTAATTTGTTAAAAAAATTATCCATAAAAATTTCATACGTGGTGATATTTTCATAAATGGAGGACATTTTTTTTATTGTAAATAATAAAGACTATACTCAAAATTGTATAACTTAATGCTATTATTAAAAGTTAATTATATTAATATTGTAACCCCTCAAACTAATTATATATATAACTAAATTAGTTGCATATATAATTAGAGATTTTGGTATAGAGAATTTTTCAACTCCATCCTGACTTGAACTACAAATAAATTGTTTAAGTAACAATTCATGTCGCTTAAGTAATAAGGATTACTCTTTACGATGATGACAATATTTTTTTCACACATTTATAGTTTTATTGTATGATGGAAACACTTTCAATATGTTTTATTTTGATTTTTTAAACAATTTTCTTAGTTGTAATATATTAAACTTAATGTATATAATTGCTTTAATCATGTATTCTCAGCTAATTTATCATTTGTTTACTCTTTTGACTATAACCTTTATGTAGATATTATTTTTGTATAGTTTTAGTTTAATTAGATTCTATATTTTTAAGACTTCAAAATGAGCATACAACTTGCTAGATTTTGAGTCTTCTATTATTTTTGGAAGTTGAGGTAAATTTTTTTATTTTTGTATAGAAACCTATATGATTTTAGCTACCAACTTTAGAATTTAATTAGTTGGTAGCTAAAACTTTGCTAGCTAAATATATACCAATTTAGAAGTTATTTATTAATAATAGAAATTACTCTAGATACCAATAATTTTTTTAGTCTCTACAATAATATCTAATCTAGTTAATATAGGGACTAATTATTTTTGGTCTTTAAAATTAGTCTCTATTTAATGATTTTCTTATAGTGAGCTATCCATGGATGAAGAACGAAGAATACAAAATAGAGAGAATTTAGTCTACGAATCTTAAATCTGTGTATGAATATATTAAAGATTAATTCAATAGATGTGTTCTTTGAGAAAATGCACATCACTTTAGCTAGCCTTTAACGTATATATTTAAAATACACTTTATAAAAATATGTGATAATTATATAAGTCTCTTTACAACATTAGATGATTTAATTTCAAAATAACATTGAAAATCAAGTGATAAGACACTCTCTTAACATACAAAGGCTTTCTAGAATTCAATCATCTCACCAATATTCTATCGCTTGAGCAACCTTTAGGTGTTGCTTGAGCGATAGTTATTATAAATGAAGGAGAATTGACGTGACACCTCCCTTGTTACAATTAGAAACCACAACTTGATTAAGGAGTATTATTGCTTGAGTGTTTACTTGGTCAAACAATGGTGCTCAATAACTAAGTTGGTGACTCTCACTTGTGCACCACTCTTGCAACGACTTGACCCTCAACATATGTAAAACCAACAATTCTACATACTTTCATTAAATAGTTTTCCAACCCAAATTTAAATATTTTATCTATTCTAACAAGTTTGAAGTGTACTTTTACAACACAAATATCAAGTATTACTCAATTTGATCATTCAAACCAAATATCAAGTTCAGAACATAAAAAAATACATTAACAACCAAATTAAATCAAACATCTCAAAGCGAAATCTCAACAATTCCCATACCAATATCATTTAACAAACTTTCTATATTCATAATAAAATTCATTTACAATTCAAAATAACTTTTCTTAGTTGGCACTAGCTTGTTTCCAAAACAACAAGAAAAATAAGAAGTGAAAAATACTAAAACTCCTAAGAACCTAAGGAAACCCTACCAAATAGATCAAAAACATTTATTAGAATATGAACCAATTAAGAGAATAATTATTTTTCTCAATTGACATAATCAGTGAAACCTTGATTTTAAGTCATAAATCATTTATACAAGATTAGACATAACTAACCCATTTTATTACATGTCACAAGGTTGATGTTGCATGTCATACTGAAAATATCTTCTTTAAGGGAATAGTTAGTTTGCATTGGTTTTATAGAATCATAGTATCTTATAGGGATTCAAAAGTTTTTTAGTCACTTTTGAAGAACCTTATAGGGAAAATTTAGAACTAAACTTCTCTTTTCTACTATACATAACCCTGAAACTAACCGTCAAAACAAAGTGTTTAATGGACCTTTATCTCGACTATTAAGATGTGTGATATTTGGGAACCTAATGGAGTGAGAAAATACATTATATAGAGTTTGCATACAATAAAGTGGTTAATACCACAACTTTCCATTTTCTTTTTGAGATTGTGTATTGGTTTAATCCTTTAACACCTCTTAATCTCATATTCTTCTAATCTTTTACCTTATGTTGTATAATAATGGATTTTAAAGTCTCAATTAATTAATGAATTGCACACTAAAGTTAAAGCTCAAATTGAGTAGAAGATTGATCAATATGCTAAACATGCAAATGAGGAAACAAAGGAAATCATCCTTGAACAAGGAAATTGAGTTTGACTTCACTTGAGAAAGAACCTCTTAAAAGAAGTCCAAACTTTAACCAAGGGGTGATAGACCTTTTCAAGTCCTAAAAAAAACAAACAGTAACGCATGATTTAGATCTACCTTATGATTATACAATTAGTTCTACATTTAATGTGAGTTATCTTACTCTCTTTAACGCGGGTTTTAAAAATTTGTGGGTGAATTCTCTTCAAGAAATGAAGAACAATGAGTACATGAATAAAGATAAAGAAAAATAACAAAAATAACACAACATTTCAAATATGATAATAAGGATCTTGTCAAGAGAATATGTTCTTGCTAACAAAAATAATTGTTTGGTTTCTTTCTTTTACATTTCTTGGACTCTATAAGATTTATATTTTTCTTTCATTCGTAAAATTTGTGCAATTAGTAATTTTTAGCTTAGGTTGTAGTTGGATCTATTAAGCTTAATAAGTGTTGGAACAATTTGAAGTCATTCAAGCCCACTTGGAGCCCATATAATTCTCAACCAAACGAAAGCAAAAGTTAAAGGAGAGACTAGACATGACAAGTGTGACACTAGGGTGAAAAGTGACTCAAACATGAAAACACATGGAGTTAATTCTTACCACTAGCATATATCTAAGATTTAAATGTCAAAATCATTTTCCCTCCCTTTTAAAACTCAAAATTTTCAGCCAAAGTGCCCTGGAAGGTTATATATACTCACCTATTCCATTGTATACATGCCTAAAATGTTTAGACCTTAGATGCAACAAAGTCATCATACCCCCTAAAAATACCTTAACCCCCATTTTTACCTTTTATATTTTTACCTACTTATGATTAGAGCAGTATTTACCAAAACAAACACTTCAAGGTCCAATATGGATTTGTTAGGTAAATAGAGATGGTGAATGGATGTGGGTAGTAGTAAGGAATGAAGATGTAGGAGAGACATTAGAAGGACTACTAGTGGCCAGGATCACATAAATTGGTTTGAAATCAACTTGGAGTGGTAAGTAGGGAATGATCAGAAAATCAACTTTTGGCACGATAATAGGCAGGAGCGGAAATTTTGGATGTAATGTACCTAAGAATCTAGTTCAACCACACTAATACAAATGCAAATATAGGGGATTTGAGAGAGTGGAATAATAACACATGGGTCAAGAAGGTAAATTGGAGAATGAATTGGTTTGAGTGGGAAGTCAACCAATTTAATAGTCCGGAAAGAAGGATCACGATCAAACAACTATATTGTGATAAAATAAATGAGTGGAAGTGGGGAAGTTCTTAATCAACCACATATTGAGTTAGCTCAACTTTTAGGATCCTACAATAAGAATGCTTGGAAGAAGTTGGGGAGCTATTTAGTAAGCTTTGGGAAGTTAAAACTCTTCTTTTGAGCTCAATTCTTTGTTTAGAGTCTAATATTGGATAAAGTTGTCACTAGAGATAAACTCCTAGTTAAAGGACTATAAGATAATACAATTTTTCCATTGTGCTCATTGAAAGGAGAATGTGTATACCACTTATTCTTTGTGTAAAGTAGCTACAAGGATTTGGAACCGTGCAACAAATAGATGGCATCAACACTACTATGCATTTCAAAGCTACAAAGCATTTTAGACTCTTTAAATTTAGTTTGGATTGTATGGTAACTATGGAGCCACAAAAACAACATTGTATTTGTTTGGAGATATTTATAGTAGCATAGTTGAAGGGTAACTAATAACTATCCTAAATTTACATTCTCTTACTCTGATGGATGCTTGACTCTAGTGTATCTCAGAACTTTATAACTTGAAAGGAATGACCAAATAGTACAATGAAGTTGTTGATACCAGTGCAACAAAGATGTTAACGTAGACGATGATTATTGCTATGTGTTTGGTCATTGTGCAAGAAAGTCAAACAGCAAGTGCTGGAGCAACCACGAAAACTAGAAGTCATATCTCTATGTCCAAACACCAATAAGAAAGTTTTTAGTACACTAGACCCAACGAAGGGTCCCAAACTGAAATACAACTTATATGTTATTTGTTCTGGGGCCTAGGTGTGTAGGTTCAAAGGCTATATCAATGTTTGACTTGGGAAAAGGGAATGCACATGGTTTGGTTTCTGTGCACTCACATAACTATCACAGGGGATCATTCTGGTTTAGCCACATGTGTCAATGTATGTAACTAATACAAATGAGTGATTTTTTTTTAAAAAACTATCATGATTAAAAAGGTATTATGATTAAAAACTATTAATAAAAATGCTTAAATTTAAAAATAGTGATTAAAACCATTAATTTAAATTCGAAATTTAAATGTCAAATATACATAGTTAATAGTAATCACTAAAAACTCATTATTTTCTATAATCATGACATATGAAAAGCCAAATGATTAAAGTGTATTTGGACAATATAGGTATACGTCAAATTAATCCAAATGTTTCGCAGATGAAGAGAAGAAATATTGTGGCTCATTTGCTGCACATGTGTTTTTATTTTGGAAATAGAAAGGTAAATTGATGTGTTTACAACACCGTTTTTTATTGGTGAATATGAAATTTCGTGGTCCACTTTTTGCTCTTGTTACGTGAGACACAGAAGCACATCTCATGCTGGATATGTTTGATCCATTCTCATGTATTGGTCTCATACCCTTCTATTTTTCTTGCAACAATGTTTATTTTTAACATTCACTTGTCACAGTGTTTGGTTTGTGATCCATCAAAGTTTCAGCATTGCACAACTTTTGGGTGCTCTCCATTTTTTATAGGATACACACTGGTTTAGATTCTTATTGATTAAGATTAGTTTTGCATTTTCAAACTAGTGTCAGAAACCATTTTCTGATATTTGTTATCCAAACAAGAATGATATTAATCAACTCTATAAAATTACATTATTTAAAATTAATTATAAGACAACATATTATTTAAAATATTTTAGTTTTGATATAATTTAAATCATTCAACATAAAGCATCGGTTGATCACGCCAAAAACTTTTGTCAATTTTTTTACCTTCAAATTCTTTTCAGGTTAAAAAATGTGTGGTGTGATCATTCACATTTATATTAATTATAATATTTATTATAATTATAAAATCATATTTAAAAAATATTAATTATAATATATTTTAATTTTTTAGTTATAATTAACGTAAATATTATAATATATTTTATCATGTGTCAAGAAAATGTTAGTGTTGATTGTTGTCAAGTATTCATTCCAATAATCTTTATACATTCAAATAGTCTAAAATTTGGATTATGAAAAAAATTAATTTCAGAATAAAAAAACATATTTAACCCTTAAATATTTTATTTATTAAAAATAATTTAAAACGAGTATTTATCCTTTGTAAAATTTAATAGGGACGTAAAAT
>Ga0123341_1005680_pt1 | contig 11162 bp, 5 predicted proteins | sample Turbeapinknodule_FD_89959 | JGI IMG/M metagenome (GOLD analysis project Ga0123341, IMG submission 89959) | Root nodule microbial communities of legume samples collected from Mexico - Turtle bean Mexico pink nodule | ecosystem: Host-associated > Plants > Roots > Nodule | place: Mexico: Nepantla... | reverse complement strand
TTATTGTGTTTCGGAAATGAAAATCTGGAAACAAAAATGAAAAACCCATTCCGGATAAAAAAATCCGTAATATAAAATTTCGTTCTGGAAAAAGAAATCCAGAACAGATATTTTGGAATTTTCTTTTAAAGACAGTTTCATCTTTTCCGCTGGAATCGGGTGCATTGATATGGTGCAGGAAGCAATTGCCTCAATATAGACCAAACTTTGGGTTTTTTTCCTGCACCCCATAAAAAATTTGAAATGACAAAAATATTCTGGAAAGTTATTCTCTCTTCCAAATGCCTATTTTGGAAAACAACTTTGTATTATGGAGCCCTATGGAAACCCCATTCTAAAAAACAACTTTTCACTATGGAGAACCCATTTTAGAATATAGTTTTTTCGCTTATGAATTTTCAATTTTGGAATTTAGTTTTCATTATGAAATACCAATTCCTGAAGTCATTCCCAAAACCTAATTTCTATAACCACCAACGCCATTATACCTAACCCAAAACCATACAACATAACTTTTTTTTTACCTTTAACCACCAACGAAGCCTTCTCAACACCCTAGCAACTCTACCATATCCTTTATTTTTATTCCGAAAATGAAAATTCAGAATAGAAAATAAACTCTAAACCCTAAAATAATACATTTTAAAAAAATAGATCTGGAAGAGCCTTTTGTGTTCCAGAAATAAAAATCTGGAAAAAAAAAACCAAAAGATCATTCCAGATAAAAAAAAATCCATAATACATTAAAGACATTTTCATCTTTTAGATTGATATTGAGTGCAGTAATATGGTGCAGGAAGCAATTGCCCACTTTTAAATTCCCGAGATCAGCCTTCACACTTAAAATGAAAATCCAGAATTAAAAAAAAACATTCTAAAAAAATCCAAAATAAATTATTGTGTTTTGAAAATGAAATTCTGGAATAGAATTCGAAAATCAAATATGGAAAAGCAATTCCAGAATGCAAAAAATACGTTAGAAAAAAATCTGAAAATGTATTTCGGAAAACAATTCTAAATCTAGAAAAGTATTTCACAAATCTAAATTCAAAAAAGTATTGTAGAAAAGGAGTTTCATAATGTACTTTTATCTACACCCCTTTTACTTAAGGGCATTCTTATCATTTCATATAAAAAAATAAAATTAAAGTGCAGCTTCATATTTGACTGGTTGCGGGACGTAATTGGCAACAGCTAGTTTGAATAAAACCTGACTACTTCTTCTTCCTGCTCCTCCGTACCTTCTTCTCTCACCTCCATAGATTTTCATATTTCCAAAAATGTCCTCTGTAATATTTCGGATTACATGATCCGGAAGTCATTTTTCAAATTTGTAATTAGCTTCCGGATTATATAATCTGGAAGGTTTTTTTTTCAGATGCATGATTACTTTTCGGATTACATAATCTGGAAGTCTTTTTTAACTTCCGGATTATGTAATCCGGAAGTTACTCTATGGGGTGACACAAGAAGGATAAAAATGTATTTTCATGTTGTGTATGGAGGTGCCAGAAGAAGATATGAAGGTGCAGGAAGAAACAGTCATAAAACCTTAACAGGACCCAACGAGACGATGAATATGAATGGGCCACTCTCACATAGCCCAAGACGTTTTGAAATAAAAGTTTTAAGGCAGTTTCTTCCTGCACCCCACAATATTATGCAAAGATCAAACTGTCCCTATTACTTTTTAAAAACCCTAAATTGCACTTAAACTGATTTTTTTTTTCCATTTCGGATTATAGAATCCAGAAAAATTTTGGATTGGTGTTTTAGGTAAAATTTTGGATCTACTAATCCGTAATTCAAAATATACATTCCATATTCAGAAATTCATCATTCAAAAAAAACATTCTGGATCCACCAATCTGTAATAGAAATATACATTCCGGATTTAGAAATCCATAATTAAAAAAAAAAGCATTCCGGATCCACCAATCCGTAACAGAATTAGGCTTTCAGATTCAGCAATCTGGAAATAAACAATTTATGCAAAATTTGCTTCCAAAACACCCCCTCATCCAAAAAGCAAAATGATTCAGTTTCAGATTGATCAATCCGTAGCACACTCCCGGATCACGATTTCTGGTAACCAACAAAAATGTCATAACCACCAATACTCCTAAAAAAACTTAATTTTTACCTCTAGAAGTCAAGCAAGACTTCAACAATGCAACTCACTCCTCCACCTTGCTCTGCACAACTAAAATGACTCTCCACCAGCGCTTGAGATGAATGAAGAAGATGAACAGTGTAATATAAACTGAATCACGGTGCCCTTTCAAATAAAAGATCAAGGCCAGTTTTAGAATTTACAAATTTGTGGGGGTGCAGGAAGAAAAACGTAGGGGTGCAGGAAGAAAAACGGAGGGGTGCAGGAAGAAGAAGCCGAGTTTTAAAAATAGGAGGCACTCGTTAGACGAGCACAAAACACTTGCTTGTTTTATATTAAATTTATTTTAAGTTTAACAATATTTTAAGTATCTAATAAATTGAGATAATTTTAGTTAACTTTTTTAAATATTTTTTATTTATTCTAAGTATCCAACAATTTTTTTTATATTTTTTGTTAATATTTATTTTTATTTTTTTAAATTTATTTTACTAATCAATTTAGTGTATCTCTTTAATATTTTTCAACTCGCATCTTCTCTTTTCAATAACGAGTTAATTAATGAGTTGAGATGGAAGATCTATTAATGAGTTAGAAAGGAAGAAATATTTAGATAAAATTAAATATAAATAAATTTTAAATAAAAAATAAAAATATTTTAAGCACTTACTTTTCTAATATAAACTTTATTAAAAATATCAAAAATTTATAAATTACTTAAATTTTTTTAGTTAAGTCTTTATTTTATTTATAATATATATTTATATATTAATTTCTCAATGTCTCCTAACAGTAACACCACTGTGTTTTCATAGAAAACAATGACAATATGTTTGATACAGAAGAAATGGAAGAAGAGGGAAAGAAAATAATAGAAATAAGAGATTATGTATGTTTAGAAGTGATGAAATGAGAAGAAATAGCTCGAAAAGTTGGTAGAGATGTCATAATTGTATACTTTGGTGATATTTTAATGAATTCATTGTCATGTTATAAAAATTCTGAACAGAATGTTTCATCGTATGTCACTAAAAAAATTTATAATTTTAAAAGGGGTTTATAATAATAACTTCTGGCAAGTTATGTGGATAGTAGAGGTTTTGCAAACTTCTGATAAGTATCAGTCGTTTTATAATAAATCTTAATAAAAAAAATATTATTTTAATTTTTTAAAGTAGAGGTTTCTTTTTTAAGATATTTGTTTGATACGTTCATTATATTCTTTTGAAAGGGGTTTCAATTTTTTCTCATGGTTCATTACTTTTCACTCTTCTCTCTATATGAAATCCCTTCCTATTGTTTTAGGTTTGGGCCAGTCCCCTATTTCACAGAGATGTGAAAGTTGTTGAACAAGGTGCTTCGATGTTTCCAAATTTCCAACTGGAATGCATGAAGATACTTGTTACTGGTTGTGTGTGTCTAGAGTAGTTGAATTGTTAATTCATTATTTGTGATGATCCAATGTTAATTGAATCTAAATTCTTTTGAAAAATATGTGTTTTTTTAAAGAATGTGAAAATTCAACTTGTTGAAATGTCAATTCAACCGGTTGTTTTACACTTAGTGTATTTTGAAAAGGATTTGACTTTGTTGGACTTTGTTGTCAAACCAATTAAATCGATTGATTCGTGTTTTCAATCGATTGATTTTCTGAAAACCTTAACAAAATTTTATTAAGTTACTTTAATCTATTTTAAATGATTAAAATTGATTTTGGTTCTTGAATTAAATGCTTTGACCATCTGATTGGAGTTTAAATAAGTTGTTTTACGCTCTTGGTCATGAATCAACTAAGAGAAATCATTCAAATCACTTTTTCAAGATTTCAAAGAGCTTTTAATCATTCTCAAGTGTGGAATAGAATTGTCATGTATTCACTGTGTTTTAATCTTTGTTTGCACCCAGGTGTACTTTACTCCTTCTGTGTGACTTGGTTTTGTGCAGTTTCAGAGGTTGTTATGAAAACTGTGTGTTGTTTGCCAAAGGGGTGTGTGTTATTGAAGGGTTCAAGATCATCACTTTGGTGTGTTGTTTGTAATCAAGGCTTAATTACTTAGTGAATTCTTAGTGGTTGTTGAGAGTTCTTGGTAAAGAGTGAACCAATATAAACATTATGTGTTAATCTCTCTATGCTTACTCTCTTTAAAACTACTTTTGCTTTGATTTTCAACACTGCTGGTATAAACAACCGATTGTTTCGCAAAAACTTCATTGTCTTTCAATCCACCTTCAATATCTGCGAAAATCTTTCATAAACAATTCACCGCCCTCTTGTTTAAGGTTTATAATTCTAACAATTGGCATCAGGAGCTGAGTTCTTGAAAGTCATTCAAGTTTTCGATCCTTAAAACCTTTTTCGAGGCTGAAAAACTATACTTTGGGGAGGGTGCTTCAATAAATAGGCCACCTATGTTTTGTGGTATGAATTATCAGTTTTGGAAGATGAGAATGAAAATCTCTGTGGAATCAATTGATAGAGGAATCTGGGATGCCATTGTAAATGGTCCTTTTATTCCAAAGTTTGAAAAAATGATGTTTCTATAGAAAAACCTTGGTCCCAATGGACTGAGACTGAAAGCAAAAGAGCTCAATTTGATTGTATTGCTAAAAACATCATCACACCTGCTCTAAATTCTGATGAGTTTTTCAAGGTTTCACAATGTTCTTCAACAAAAGAGATGTGGTATATTCTTGAAGTTACACATGAAGGAACCACTGATGTGAAGGGAGTAAGAAAACATTCTCGAATCCAGGAATATGAGATGTTCTGAATGCTCAAATGGGAGACCATTGCTGATGTACAAAAGAGATTCACTCACATTGTAAACCATATCATCTGTCTTAGAAAGATCTTCAAAAGGGAGGAACTTAACATCAAGATCCTCAAATGTTTGGACAGATCTTGGCAGCCTAAGTCACTGCTATCTCTTACTCCAAGGATTTGACTACCTTGACTACAACCTCATTGTTTGGTAAGCGTAGGGAACACAAACTCAAGATGAACAGGCTGAATGATCAAGAGCATGAAGAGAAGCATGTGAGGAGCTTTGCATTAAAAGTTGCTGGTAATAGAGATGGTCAAGAACGAAGTTAGGACAGTGATGGAGAGACTCTTAACTTGCTTACCGAAAAATTCAACAAGTTCTTGAAAAAAAAAAACAGCAACAAGAACCAATCTTCAAATAGGTATAACAGTTAGAAACTCAATCATTTTAATTATAACAATTATACCTATTTTGGATGTGGTAAACATGATCATATCAAAGCTGATTGTCCCAACAATGAAAGCAAGGAGAGAAGAGCAAGCAAGAAATTTGAGTAGAATAGTAAAGCTAAAAGAGCATACATTGTTTGGAAAGAAAATGATGTATCTTTCTCTAGCTCATCATCAGTGGAGATAAAGAGGCAAATCTATGCCTGATGGCAAAGGGAGAATCAGAAACAAGCAATGTAAGTTCTAACACTTTAATAAACTTTGAAAATTACAACCAGTTTTTTTATGCTTTTAAAGTGACTCATGAAAAAGCTAATAGCCCTTTTGAACAACTGCTTGAAAGACATGAATAATTGATTGGAAAACAGAGACAAGGCATTGGAAGAAGAGCTGAACAATTCAAAAAATGATTTTAAAAATCTAGAAATGATTTACAAAAACTCTTCTTGCAATTATGACTATAGCTTTTGTGAAAATTGTGAATCACTTCAAAAGAAGGTTCACTATCTTGTAAAAACTGTGGATAAGTTTTCAAAAGGCCAACAAACTTTGAAATTGTCCTAGCATCTCAAAAATGTGTTTTTGGCAAAGCTGGATTGGGTTTTAATCTACATAGCAAGAAAAGATCAGTTTCAAAGCCATTTTCAAGCATTTTTGGAAAACAACCAATTGAATTGTCGAAACAATTTGTTGTTTCATGCTTTTAATGTATGAAGAAGGGTCACTCTGTTAGATTCTGCAGAGTTAGGAAATTTTTTAATCACAGGGATGTTTTGAAATGGGTTCCTAAGAATTTTAAGGTTCCTAATGATTTAGTTAATGTCCATGGACCCAAATTTACTAGGGGACCAAATCTTGTCTCTTGAATCTTTTTGGTAGGTACTTTTGAAAGCCAAGAATCATATTGATGTGAAGAATGAAGCCTCAAGGGAAAAAATCTGAAGTAGAATCTTGAGTGCAATTCTCAATTGCAAACAGATTTCTTGAAAGTCTAGAGACATCCTTGACTCATGTATAATGCTTGTTTAAAAGAAAAATCTTCAAAAGCTAAGAACTATTTGTATTTTCATTTCTCAATTTGTGCATTTGGTTCATATTGATTAAATGAAATCTCAAATAGTTCTTTTTCTTGGCTAAATCTGTTGTGAAATATCATTGTGCAACTCTTAATTGTTGTCTCAGTAAAACAACCGATTGTTTTCACGAAACAACCGGTGACATGCATTTCTCTGCATCTTGATCCACTTACTAATATAAATTTGGTTTTCCACTTATTAATATATTATTTAATTTTAGTTGTATTATTTTACACTGAAGTTGTAGCTAGGTGACACAACTTTACTTAACCCTAACTTCAAATCTTAATCAAAGTCGTCCACACTCATCAAGACTTTTGTTTAGAAACATTTGAACCAAAGTCGTGAATCATTCACACGACTTTTGTGCTGGTCAACATCCCAAGTGAATTCGTATGCCTCTGACACGACTTCCTCAAAGTAAAGTCATGGCTCAATGACACGACTTACTCAATCCCGTAATAAGAAAATATGTCCATCTACGTAAGAAATGAAAAAAAATTTACACCATTTTAGTAAAAACGCAAAAAGAAAAAGAGATATGAATGTATATGCAAAATTAGAGACATACCTTTCATAAATTTGAAGAGAAATTATCATGATAAGTAATATAAACTAATATGAAAATGGTAAAATATTGAATAAAAAAAACCAAATAGTGTTACTAAAGCCGTAAACAATTAGTAAAGTAATACTCCTTCCAATTCTATTTACAATACTAAAATTATAATTAATTAATTTTCATTTTTACAAGATATACAAATTTGTTTGGTAATTAGAATATAATTAAACAAGATATTATAGTTATCATACATTTCATATTTCTCATCATATGTATCTGCATGCGTCATGGTAGTGTCTTTTTCATCCCGTATTTATCCACATGGGTCTCGATTTATTTATTCATTGTGTCTTTTGTTGTTTGAAAACACCTTCTAGTCAAGAAGAAGCACGACACAATAACACGCTACTTCTACACGGACTTACTTGGTGATAGCGTATTACTATAACACAACACAACGTAGCACGCCACTCACGTTTTTGTTCCGTCCATTGGTTTCGTGGAATGCTATAAAATGTTTTCACAACGTTAGGTGGTGCTGCCCTTCCACGACCCTCACCCTTCTTAGTTTCTCCAAACCATATTTTCCTTTTCCATTTCCTCTTTATTTTCTCTCAGTAACACCCATTTTTCTTCCCTCTCTTATACTATAAATCTACATTATATATAATATTTTGTTACTAATATAAAAATATACATACCCTCTACCCTCCAACAACCCACCCGGGAGGAAGATGAACGTGGATCTGGAGTCATTAGCAGAGGCCACTTCTGGCGCCATAGGATCACTCATCAGCACCACTTTTCTCTACCCACTTGACACCTGCAAGACCAAGTACCAAGCTGATGCTCGTTCCAATGGTCGCACAAGATACAGGTTCTTTCATCCCTTCCCTTTTTTCTCCATTCCCTTCTTACCATAATTCGGCTTTGAATTTCAATTTCTTCATGTTTCTGTTCACCCCTTCTTCACGAGGTGATCGTAAGTGGTTTCTCTGTGTTCCTCCCAGAATTGGGTGTTTTGGATCGAAACTTTGTCTTGTAGTCTTGTATTCGGAAGATGGCGATCAAAGATGAAAGATGTAATTTTTTTAGCTTGGGTTTATTTTGAAGACAACTTTTTGATGCTGATCTTCAATTGGGATAGAAATTTTACATTGGGAAATTTGCCTAGTAAAAGTTTCTATTAAATGTGAGTATACTCTGTTGAGGAGATGGTGATCAAAGACCTGCGTAATTGCCCTGCCCTTTTCAAGTATTTGCTTTGGAGTCTGGGATATATTATTGTTGATCTTGAAAGATGTATTATTTTTAGCTTGGGGTTATTGTGATTCCAGTTTTCTCTATATGGTTGCACTTCTTAATTCTAAGGGATGGACCCGGATCACCAAAAATGATGATTTACTGTTGAAGATTTAAAGATTCTAGAATGTATAAAGCCACCAAGTTGGATTAATTTCAAAGTTAAAACACTTAGGCCATCTTTCCTTACTGTTTTCAAAAATAGTATTTGATGAAGGTAATAGGGCTGGTTGGAACTTCAGAAGGATGAACGGAACGGAGGCACTGGTTGGCGGTGGCTGATTGACTGATCTCAGCCTCTGCTGTATTGGATGGCAAAGAGAAGCACAGAAAACATAAAATACTGTTGAAAAATTGATACCATATTATAAGAGAAAAGGGAAAGAAACCGGTGACACCTTTTGTTATAGAAAATTGAACTCCCAGTTTGAAATATAAGGGAAGTCTCTGTATAGCAGCAAGAAGGACCTAATGACAAACTTATATATATCTGGGATAATTAACTAAAACAACTTAACAGAAAGCTTATCTACAACTAACAAAAATAACAGAATTTAACCAGCTTCTGCTCCTTCATTTTTTAGCTCCAAGAAATAGCATTCTGTTTTCTAAATTTGTTTGTCTTTATGTACATCTGGAAGAGCTTGTCCCCTTGAACACATTTCTGATATCTAGAACTTGTCCCCTGTGTATTAAACTAATTAGACCCTTTAGCTTTCAATTATGAATATTGGAAGTAGAGTGACCAAATTTACGACTCTTTTCTGTTTCTTTATAGGAATTAAACAGGGAACTGTGTTGCAATCTTATTTTGCAAATGATAAAACTATTCTGCATGTGGTGTACCAAAATGCATTTTCATCAAAGTATCATTTTGTAACATTGGAATTTCTTGGGTTCAGTATGCAGGTTGAGTGGGGGATTAATCTTAGCTCTTGGCCATTTTTTGTCAAAATTAGCCAAGAGAATGTATCTCTTGGGTATGTATACTTACTTTCATTCTAATTGTTTTTACATTTGCAGGAATCTCACTGATGTATTATTGGAGGCAATATCTAACGGTCAGGTGCTTTCACTTTACCAGGGCATTGGAACAAAGAATCTTCAATCCTTCATTTCGCAGTTTGTCTACTTCTATGGATACAGTTATTTTAAAAGACTGTATCTAGATAAAAGTGGTTATAAATCCATTGGAACCAAAGCCAACTTAGTTATTGCTGCAGCTGCTGGGGCTTGCACTGCCATTGCGACTCAGGTGAGGCAGCATTAACTATTCTTAGTTAACTGTGTATTTAAAAATCAAAACACTTTTATGGTTTTAGGAGCAGGACACTTTAGTACAAAATTTTCGTTATCTTCGTAACAAATTATGATTAAAGTCTTTTATGGCTATGTTTTGCGGCTTGAGGCTATTTTTGATGATTCTTAGTTTGAATATGGAACCAAAAGGAGAGAACTAGTGCATCTCTGGAATAAAAAATTGATAGTTTTTAATGCTTAATCTACTACAATTGTTGGTTAATCATCCACTGTTAACTATGGACCGGCTAATAAATCATAGGTGTCTATATTCTATGTTACTACCTATATTCATTTTTCTCATTTTGTTATGTATAGTATGATAGACAAGGTTTCATATCAAACTTCGTAATTTTATTACTAAGCATATCTCATTGATGACTGTGTAGCCCCTGGACACAGCCTCTTCAAGGATGCAGACAAGTGCATTTGGAAAGTCTAAAGGGCTACTGAAAACCCTTACCGAAGGAACCTGGAGTGACGCATTTGATGGCCTCAGTATTTCCTTGCTGCTGACATCAAACCCTGCAATTCAGGTATGTGAAGGTGCAGTTTGTACCATCTGTAATTCTGTATCATGTTTGTGTCCTTTATATATAGTTATGCTTGGCATGCTTGATCTGGAGACCAAAAGATTTTAATTTGAAACTACTTTGTGCTACAGTATACCGTGTTTGATCAGCTGAAACAGCGAGCACTGAAGAATAAACAAAGCAAAGCTGATAAAGGAACATCTCCTGAATCCCTTTCTGCATTTATGGCCTTTCTTTTAGGTGCAATTTCAAAGAGCATTGCTACATGTCTTACATATCCAGCTATCAGGTATTTAATTGTTTCTTCCAACTGGCTTTGATTTCTGGACTAAGTTTATAGGATGCAATTTTAAGACCTCTTTCTGCTTATAGGTGCAAAGTTATCATTCAAGCTGCTGACTCAGATGAAGCAAACTCCAAAACAAAGATAAAATCACAGAAAACAGTCTCTAATGTTCTCTATGGAATATGGAAAAGGGAGGGCATAGTGGGATATTTTAAAGGATTGCATGCTCAGATCTTAAAAACTGTTTTGAGCTCAGCACTGCTCTTAATGATCAAGGAGAAGATCTCAGCTACTACTTGGGTGCTTATCCTTGCACTTAAAAGGTACCTATTACTTCCAACGAGAAGGGTTAAGAACTTGTAAGTTATGATAGCAGTTACAGGAGGAAGAAGCTTCAATTCCTTGTGGATAATGACTTTAGTTGGAGTACAAAATGTGCATTTTAGCAGATACATCTACTCTTCAGAGTTGAGTTGAGGAACAACTAGCCAGGAATTTATGCAAAAGACTCATAGAGCAAAGCAAATTAGAAACTCTTTACAATAAACGGTTTTTTAGTTTTTTTTGGCTGCACTTATTGTTTCAAATAAAGGCTTGCATTACTTTTTTTTTAGCTGGTTCATTTAGGACATTTCCACCGGGATTAACTCACATGATTGAAAAATGTAAAACCAGAGTAATTGTGTCACTTTAATTTTAGGAATTTTTTAAGAAATTCCAAACAAATTATTATTTTATATAGTCTTGATGATGATGCATAATAACATTTATTAATAT
>Ga0123341_1005678_pt1 | contig 11164 bp, 9 predicted proteins | sample Turbeapinknodule_FD_89959 | JGI IMG/M metagenome (GOLD analysis project Ga0123341, IMG submission 89959) | Root nodule microbial communities of legume samples collected from Mexico - Turtle bean Mexico pink nodule | ecosystem: Host-associated > Plants > Roots > Nodule | place: Mexico: Nepantla... | reverse complement strand
GTTATTCTTACTTTTACTTTTTAATTTTAAATTTACTAATTAATTGTTTCATTCTATCACCTTGCTCTTTCCTTTTTCTTGAAGGAGGAGACGAGTTTAAAAAGATGAAAAAAAATATGATTTGATTGACAAGTTAAACACATATCAACGGTAGCAAAATCAAACGATAAAATACTTAAATAAAAATAAAAATGATTATAAATATCAAATAATTTTTTAATAAAAGTTAAATTAAAATTAAAATATTTAAATTTATAAATTAATTGAAATAGAATTAAATCTATATTATATAATAAAACATTGACGGGGATGTTGAATAAATGATATTGGTGAAAGAAAATGTTAAATGAAGTTTAAAGTGATATGCGGCACCGACATCTTTGATTATGGATGGAGAATTTTTTACCAAACCTAACATTACCATCACCAACTTCTGGACTTGTGGGACCATATTTCACTCACTTCATATCTAAACTTTCTTTCATGTCTTAACACTTTACATTATCCTAAATTTTATCAAACTTTTCTTTAAATAATTAACTCACTATTATTATATCACATTTATTTATTTATTTATTTATTACTCATTTCTATTCAACTTTCTTTCTCTATATATCTCTAACACACAATTTAAATATAAATTTTTAATTTTTCTTCTTTCATGATTTGTAGCGGTCTTTAATGTAAATTTAGAATTCACATAGTACTTAAACTTTATCTTTTATTAAAAATAATATAAAATTAGAAAATATTATTGTTCTCGCCGGTTGACTCGCTTCGTCGGTTGACTCGAACGGCAGCCTTTGGCCCTCCTATCTTTGCCTAAGAATCGTACTTCCTCGATCAAAGAATCTCTCACCTGCAATCCGACGCTCAAGTCAGTATAAGGGAAAAGAAACACCAAGTGTATAAAGTAGTTTCAGTCTTAGAAACTGTGTACCTTGCTAGGGTTCTTAGCACCCTTTATATAGGTTGAAACTAGGGTTTACATCTGTTTCAGTTACCCTTGTCTAGGGTTCCTTGGGGAACGTCCTTGCATCGTTATTTACATAATCTTAGCGTATCTGGCACATAGAACTTCCCTTAACTGGAGTGCAACGACTAACAGAGTGACCGCTTGGGTACCAACTTGTGCACCTAATCTCTGGCGCCATTTGTTTCTGCAGGTGCCCTAAGTATTCACGTGCCATGCATGCAGCTTCCCCTGGAAACCCTAACCCTAATGGGCCTTAGTGTCTCCAAGGATTATTTACTCGTGTCGCGCCTGTATGTGCTATACATACCACGTGCATGAATCTCTCGTGACTTAGGCTTCCCTCTTATCTGATGTTTAACAGATAACTTAGTATAATTCTAGGACCCACCTTACGTGGCCCAATATAACTGTTCAGACCGTCATGTCCGATCTCTCTCCCTCTTCTGGCGAGGTCTGATGTCGATCTCCAACGTTGATGTCTATGGTACTGTTCCTGCCGGTTGACTGGACGGCAGCCTTTGGCCCTTCTATCTCAGCCTGAGAATCGTACTTCCTTAATCAAAGAATCTCTCACCTGCAAAGACAAAAGGGTGCCTTGAGGACCGTTTGCACTCCGACGCTCAAGTCAGTAAAAGGGCAAAGAAACACCAAGTGTATAAAGTAGTTTCAGTCTTAGAAACTGTGTACCTTGCTAGGGTTCTTGGCACCCTTTATATAGGTTGAAACTAGGGTTTATCTTTGTGTTGTTACCCTTGTCTAGGGTTCCTTGGGGAACGTCCTTGCGCCGCTATTTACATAATCTTAGCGTATCTGGCACATAGAACTTCCCTTAACTGGAGTGCAACAAATAACAGAGTGGTCGTCTGGGTACCAACTTGTGCACCTAATCTCTGGCGCCATCTATTTCTGCGAGTGCCCTAAGTATTCACGTGCCATGCATGCAGCTTTCCTTGGAAACCCTAACCCTAATAGGCCTCAGCGCCTCTAAGGATCATTCTCTCGTGTCGTGCCTGTATGCGCTATACACACCATGTGCATGGATCCCTCGTGACTTAGGCTTCCCTCATATCTGATGTTTTAACTGATAATTAGGATAATTCTAGGGCCCACCTTATGTGGCCCAATGTAACTGTTCAAACCGTCGACGTCCGACCTCTACCTCTGTTGGCGAGGTTTGATCTCTCCTTCTAACATCGAGGTCTATAGTACCGATGTTCAAAGACTGACCAATACCCAGATAGGTGTGTCTGGGGCCCACCTAACGTGGCCCCCTTCCACTAACAGGCACCAGTGTGCGATGTCTGAGGTCAGTCACTGGAGTTGATGACCGAGGACTGGTCGGGACAGGTACCGATGTCCAAAGACTGACCAATACCATGATAGGTGCGTCTAGGGCCCACCTTACGTGGCCTACTTCCACTATCAGGCACCAATGTGCGATGTCTGAGGTTAGTCACTAGAGTGGATGACCGAGGACTGGTCAGGACACAAGCCCCCTAGTCTCGAGTTGCAACTTGTTTCAGCGAAGAGACTAAGTGATTACCCTGGGCAACCTACGTGGCACTAGGTAACTGGATGTGAACAGTACACCGAAGTGACGTCTCACCATACTTTCTAGATCAGTGTACACGTGGCAAGATCAACGGCTATCACTTGTTGGCGCTTGCGCTTCTTCGTATACTGTTCAAACCTTTAAACCCTTACGCGCTCTTCACTGTTTCATTACTTTCACTTAAGCGAATCATTTCTCAAGCATTTCTTCAAAACGCTCTCTCTTCTTCTTCCAAAACTCAGAACTTCAAACCTTGCTTGATCAAAGCTATGAACTTTACTTGTTGCTTGCTCTTGCTTTATGATTCCGCTGCCCATAACATGCCATAACTGTTCTGGGACTGTTTATGTTTTCTACATTTTAGGTTTTCTGCACTTTACATTTCCTCTGTTTTTCGTTTCATATCTCTGTTTTTCTATGTTTTTTTGGGTCGCACCCCCAACTTCTTCTGAACCTTCGTTTTCTTCCTTTCTCTTATCTCTTTTTAGCTTCCTTTTTTAGATGGCCAGAACAAAAACAACACCGAACCCTCCACCTTCCGTTAACTACCAGGCCCTCTATCGATGGGCCCCCGAAGCCCTTCTGGCTGAGACCTCCTACTTCACCTCCAACCAAGACGTCATAACATACAAGGAGGCTGAAGCTGATGAGAAGTGTCGTGTCTTTGGGAGGGATCACAATGCGTATGTATCGGTTCTACCCTGTGAGAAGGGAGAACCAGTGTGTGTTGACGATCGTGCGAACCCAGCTGGAGGCCCTTTCTTCTTTATGTATTCCACCATTTTCAAGCGGGTCAAGCTTCGCTTGCCACTTACGGGTTCAAACGCGTGTTGCTCACGGAGGTCAACGTGGCCCCTACCCAACTGCATCCCAACAGCTGGGCCTTCGTAAGGGCCTTCAACATTCTGTGCAACCACCTTGGCCACACACCCTCCGTGGATGTCTTCCTGTATTTCTTCGAGGCGAAGAATCCTAGCAAGAGGCTATGGTTGAGCTTCAACGGAGTGGCGAGGAGAGTTCTCCTCACTCTATTTCAGCAATCCTATAAGGGCTTCAAGAAGAAGTTCTTCAAGGTGAGCTACAGCGTCCACGACCCCACCCTTCTAGACGGATTTCCCCTCTATTGGGTGAAGAAGCCTGGACTAAAAAAGCCTAGGAGCCTTAAGGATTTGACCCCACCAGATCGTGAGATATGCTAACTCCTTTCGGGTTTGGGAGCGGTGTTTGACACTGCCAAGCTGATCAAGCTTGAATTCTCCGCCAAAGCTCTTAAGGGCTATATTGGTACTGTTCATATATATGCTTCATCTTTGTCTTTACCTTTACTTGTTCATTATTGTCAATTGCATGTTGTGTGGAGTTAGCTTCTTACGCTTTGTTGTTTCTATGCAAACATGACTCTTAACGCGGAGAGGAAGAAAAAGTTGGTCGATCTGCTCGACAAGCGCAGGGCTGCTATTGTCGATGTGGGCACTTCAACCCCTACAACCCTTCCTTCCCCTGCTACCTACGCGCTAAACTCATCAGCACCAGCTCCTGTTGACAAACTAAAGGGGGTGGTGGTGGAGACAAGCTCAAAGGACGAGGACACCGGCTCGGGCCTTGTATTCAAGAGGCACAGGGTGATGACACCGTGGCGCCTTCGCACTCTGCATCTGGCAGACTTACTCCAACCTTTAGGGACAACCCTCCAAGTGCTTCCTCCCCTCGCGACCTTATTGTGCATGAAGGAGGGGGGCGAGCGCTCCTGAAGATCGTCAGGCTCTGCTCGCTGTTGAGCTTCCCCCCATCATCCAACAAGCCCTTAGACGCTTCCAAGACATAGAAGTGGTGGAGAGCCTTGGTGGGAACCTTCTCCAAGACCGCGTGGCTCAAGGCCTTGGGGATTTCCTCATTGTGTCCAACCTTGCTCTGAGTAAGGCGGAAGACGTACAAGACTCGCAGGTTGAGACAACGAAGCTGAGGGAAGAGCTAGCTCTCCAAGCCAAGGCCCTCTCCAATCGTGAAACGACCATGTATCAGGAGCTGGCGAATCTTCATAAATTAGAGAAGGAGGTCAAGAGGCTTCTCTTTGAAAAGTCCCAGGAAGCCCTTGAATCTGAATCGAAGATCTTGCTTCTCTACAACAAGGTGGTCGAACTGGAGGAGAAGGTAGAGGAGATGCAGGCCAAAATGGCCAAGTTGGAGGAGAGGGTCACCCAACGCAAAGTCCAACTGGGGCAAGTGGAGGGGGAGCTGGCTGAGAAGGTTGAACTCTTCAAGAAGACAGAAGAGGAACTCAACAATGACGTCGTTGATGCTTATGGCGAGGGGTTCCAAGATGCCATGGCTCAGTTTGCCTGGGTGCATCCTGAGGTGGATCTTTCCCCTTTCGCAGAGTCGAAGTGTGTTGTTGATAGGCAACTCGTGCCCAAGGAGTAACTTCTTTCTGTAATTTTTAACTTCTTGACGAACAGTTTTCACCTTGTGTATATGTATATATATTTATGAGCATTTGCTCTTTCTTTGGTCTTTTTGTCTTAGTTGCCTTTTCTTGCATTAACTTCGACTAACAGCGTCTTCGACATAGATTCACCTCTTAGGTAGCGCGCTTAACTCCATATGCTTTAACTTCCTTTGACCTTTGTTGTCTTCAAGGCATGTGCGCAAACTCTCGGCCTAATCTTTGTCGTACGAGGATAAGGAAAACTCCTGCTGCTGCTTAGATTTTTCTCTTGCAAGATACGAGAAAGGTCTCCTTGCCGATCTTATCCCTACCCTCTTCAGGTCGACGGGAATGCCCTGCTGGTAACACTGGTGAACCACACCGCTCTCGACCTTGGCTTACAAACAAGGGAGAAGTGTATCCTTTCGATCTCGACCCTGCGTTACGAGGGTAAGGGTGAATTTAACTGGCGGACCATACTGTTCGACCCTGACGTTCCCGCAGAAGAAGGACGCTCACTCAGGAACCATACTATTCTCAGTCTTGGCGTTTCTAACCCAGGAGAATGGTCTGTAACTAACCTCGTCCTTGCCCATGGGATAGGGGAGGATGTAACTGTTGAACCATATTGTCTGACCTTGGTGTTCCCACACAAGAGGGAGACTCACTAAGGAACCATACTATTCCCAATCTTGGTGTTTCTAACCCAAGTGAACCGTTCTTGTCTGACCTCGTCCTTGCTGTACGAAGTCAAGGGACAGGTTCTTAATAACTGACCGCTACCTTGCTATATGAAGTCAAGGGACAAGTCTGAATCACTGACCACAACCTTGCTATAAAAAGTCAAGGGACAAGTCTTTAACGGTTGAACCATACTATTCTCAGCCTTGGTGAACTTATGCAAGAGGGATGCTCACCGAGGAACCATACTATTTCCGACCATGGTGTATCACTTCAAGGGAGAGGTTCATTAACTGCTGAACCATACTATTCTCAGCCTTGGTGAACTAACACAAGAGGGAGGCTCACCGAGAAACCATACTATTCTGACCTTGGTGTATCACTTCAAGGGAGAGGTTCATTAACTGCACTGCACAAGTTATTTCTTAACTGAATAACTGAAATTTTATTGGGTGACCTCGTTAAAAAAACCCTTATAAAGGGGAAAAGAGTGTCCCCTTAAACCGTGTACAATGCAAAACATCTTAACTAAAATAAAACTTAAGGTTGATCGTGTTCCAAGTACGAGGGATCGCACAACGTCTCGAGCCTGTATGCTCCATTCCCAAGGGCCTCTTTCACTCTGAAAGGACCAGTCCACTTGAGGGATAACTTGTTTTCTAGCTGGTACGGGTGGGCCTTTCGCATCATCAGGTTGACGACTTGGAACTGCCGAGGTCTCAGCTTGGAGCTGTACTTGTACTCCACCCTCCTCTTCAAGGCTTCAGCCTTAATCCTTGCTTCCTCCCTTACTTCGTCTAATAGGTCCAGGTTCACCTTTCTCTCTTCATTGGACTCTTCGACCACAAAGTTCTAGAAACGTGGCGAGTTCTCCTGGATTTCTACTAGAATCATTGCGTCCGAACCGTACACCAAGCTAAAGGGTGTTTCTTTGGTTGTGGGCTAGGGAGTAGTGTGGTAAGCCCACACAATTCTAGGAACTTCTTTTTCTCAGGTCCCTTTAGCTTTGTCTAGCCTTCTCTTCAGACCTCTGAGCAGAACTCAGTTGGCAGACTCGACTTTCCCGTTTGTCTAGGGTTGTTCAATCGATGCGAACACATGCTTTACTCCCAGCTCTGTACATAACTTGTCCAATTGCTGGCTTGCAAACTGGGTACCATTTTCCAACACCAACCTCTTTGGGATTCCAAAGCAGCGGCACACTATGTTCTTCCACACAAAGTGTTGGATCTTATGAGTTGTGATCTGTGCTACTGGCTCAACCTCTATCCATCTTGTGAAGTACTCTATGGCAACCACGAGGTACTTCATCTGCTGCACTGCCAAAGGGAAGGTCCCAGAATGTCGATCCCCCACGTATGAAATGGCCATGGGCTGTAGATCGACCTAAGCTCTTCTGGAGGCGCCTTGTGCCAGTCGGCATGTTGCTGGCACTGTTTGCACCGCTGTGCATACCTCGTGCAATCTTCCCTCATGCTTGGCCAGTAATATCCTGCACGAATGGCCTTCGACGAGAGGGATTGGCCGCCGATGTGGGTACCGCATATCCCCTCATGCAATTCTTCCATAATGCGCAAGCATTGCTCATCAGTTACACATACCAGCATAGGGTGGGTGAACCCATGCCTAAACAACTTTCCATCAATCAAGGTGTACTTGCTTGAATGTTTCTTTATTTTCTAGCCTTTGTGGGCTCTAGCGGGAGTATCCCATCAGTCAAATAGTGTTGGTAGGGTGTCATCCAAGTTTCTCCTGTTTCAACTTGGTAAACCTGCGACGACATCTCCCAACAACCGAGTACATGCTTATTCTGGGTGTTTTCAACGTCTCCTGCGTTAAAGACCGATGACTCCTCCTCACTCCCTCCAATGTGCTCATTTGCTAGACCTCTGCCATATTGTCTGCGATAGTTCGAGGTGTCCTCAGGGTCTCTTGAATTACTGTCCTCTGTCTGCCCCCCTTGCTCGAACTGGTGAGCTTTACAAGCAAGTTTGCTCGGGCATTCTGTTCTTTGGGCACGTGGACTAACTCGAACACCTCAAATGTCTCCTTCAGAACCTGGATGTACTTTAGGTATGCGGCCATCTGAGGGTATTTAGCTTGGTATTCCCCCGTGACCTGACCTGTGACTAAACTCTTCGCCAACAAACCTTTCGCTCCCATCTCCTTAGCCAGCAGCATTCCAGCGATCAGGGCCTCATACTCTGCTTGGTTGTTACTGGCCTTGAAAGCGAACCGTAGGCCTGCTCAATTAGCAACCCATCTGGTCCTTCCAAGATGACACCAACCCCACTACCTTGTTGGTTGGAGGAACCATCTACAGAGAGCACCCATCTAAAACCTGCTCCTTCTTGGTGTGTGGCTGCCGAGGAGAGCTCTACTACGAAGTCAGCATAAACCTGGCCTTTAATGGGGCCTCTAGGCTCATACTGCACATCGAATTTTGATAGCTCATCGCACCATCATGCCTACCATATCTGGCTTCTGTAAGACCTTGCGAATTGGAAGGTCCGTCATTACTATTACGGTAAAGCTCTGGAAGTAGTGGCAAAGTCTTTGCGCTAAGAACACTACTGCTAGAGCCACTTTCTCTAAGGCCTGGTATCTCACCTCTGAACCCTGCAACACTTTGCTAACAAAGTAAATTGGCTTATGCACCTGGTCCTGCTTTTGCAGCAGAACCGAACTGATCGCCTTCTCTTTAACTGCAAAGTATAGGCGGAGGGGAGTACCTAGTTCTGGCTTGCACAACACTGGTGGACTGGCCAGGTACTCCTTCAATTTTAAAAACGCCTTTTCGCACTCTCTGGTCCATATGAACCTACTGTTTCTCTTCAGGCACTGGAAATAAGGATGCCCCTTATCTCCTCCTACTGCTACGAATCTGGACAGAGCAACCATGCGCCCTGCCAACTGCTGCACCTCCTTAACCGAGATCGGGCTCCTCATTGCTATTACCGTAGCGCACTTCTCAGGATTCGCCTCTATCCCATGTTCAGTGAGTAGGAACCCCAATAACTTGCCTGTTTCAACCCCGAATACGCACTTCTCTGGGTTCAGCTTCAACCTGTACTTGGCTATTGTGGTGAATAACTCCTCCAGGTCTACTACGTGTTGTTCCCTATGCTGGGAGGTGACCACCATGTCGTCTACATACGCTTGGACATTTAGCCCTAGCATGGGCGCTAACACTCTGTCTATCAGCCTTTGGTACGTCGCCCCTGCATTTTTCAGCCCAAAGGGCATCACCTTATAACAGTAACAAGACAGCTCTGTCATGAACGCCTTCTTGCACTCGTCCCTGGGGTGCATCATGATCTAGTTGTAACCAAAAAAGGCATCCAGGAAGCTGAGCAGTCCACAGCCGGACACACTGTCTACCAAAGCATCAATACTGGGCAACGGGTAGGAGTTCTTCGGACAGGCCTTGTTGAGGTCTGTGAAGTCAACGCACATCCTCCACTTCCCGCTGGCCTTCTTCACTAGCACCACATTGGCCAGCCATTCAGGGTACTGAATTTCCCTGATGTGACCAGCCTTCAACAGTTTCTCTGTCTCTTCACGGACGACCTGACGCCTCTCCTCGTTGAACTTTCGTCTTCTCTAGCAAACAGGTCGGACCTGGGTCCATGGTGAAACGGTGGCACAGGAAGTCAGGATTTAAGCCAGTCATGTCAGAGGCAAACCACACAAAAGCATCAAGGTGTCGTGCTATGACCTCGGCAATCTAATCCTGTGTCCCTTGGCCCAAATATTTTCCAAGCTTGAACATCTTCCCACCAATCTCTCGCTCTAGCACATTTTTGGTGGGTTCGGGTCGTCTCTCCCGGGCCATCTTTGTGCGGGTAACCCCTTCTTCCCTTGGAGGTTGAGTGGTAACAGCGAACACTCATCTCGTCATCTTGAGGCTATTCTCGTAACATTTCTTAGCCTTTTTTTTTATCAAACTTGATGGTGATCACCGTACCCTCGAGGGAAGGCAACATCATCTTCATATGCATCGTAGAGGCAATCGCTCCAATCCTGTTCAAAGCAGGTCTACCTAACAGTATATTGTAGGCTGATGGGGCATTAACAACGAGATACCTGATGTTGGCAGTGCGTGAAGTTGTGCCATCTGTGAAGGTCGTCCTCAGCTCTATATGCCCACGTACCTCCACTTGGTCTCCAGCGAAACCGTACAAGCAACTGGTATAAGGTCTCAACTGGTCTAGAGGCAACTGCAACTTGTTAAAGGTCGACCAGAACATCACATCGACCGAACTTCCTTGGTCTACGAGGATGCGATGCACCCTTCTCCCTGCTGTAACTACCAAAATTACTACCGGGTCATTGTCATGTGGTATGACATCCTGGCGATCAGCCTTGGTGAAGACGAGGTCGACATCGGGAGTCTGATCTGTCTCCTGTACCTCCATTGCCATTACCTCTTGCGTGTACTTCTTCCGTTGGGAGGCGGTGCATCCTCCTCCTGAAAACCCTCCAGAGATGGTGTTGATTTCACCATGAATGGGCACCTCGTGCCCCTGATCTACCCCTGCGGTTTCCAACGCCTGATCGTCTTGCGGCTCCTGGAGGTAGTCCTTTAAGAAGCCGCTTTTCACTAGCTCATCCAGTTGGTGCGCCAGGGCCAAGCAATTGCGTATGTAGTGGCCATACGCTTGGTGGAATTCGCACCAAGCGTCCTTGTTGGGCCCCATCTTCCTGTCGGTCTTTGGAGGTACCTTCAGTTTTGCCGCTATGTTAGGAATAGCAATCAACTCCTTGAGCTCTACACGAAAATTATGTTTTGGGGGCGGGTCCCTTCGCAAGCACGTTCCTATCTAGGGCATTTCGTAGGGTTTCCCCGCACCCTTCTTCTCTGTGGTCGCCTCGTGCACCCTAATGGGCTTAAGTCGACCTGCTGATCGAGGTCAAACATAACCGACGAGACCACATTTCTTTGTGACTCGATCGTCCGCAACGATGTGCGCCAAAGCTCAACGCCTGATCTCGTTGAACGTCTTTGGGTAGAACCTTAGCAGCGATTCACTGAAAGGTCCTGGAAGTATTCCCTTGACGAAGGCGTGCACCGTCATGGCCTCATCTGTGGGTTTCAACCTCACTACCTGGACCCCAAATCTGTTCAAGAACTCCTTTAAGGACTCTTCCTAGAAGCAAGGCAAAGTAAACATTGTGGCGGATGCACTTTCTAGAAGATATACTTTGCTAAAACTTTTAAGTTCTCAATATCTTGGCTTTGATCACATTAAGGAACTTTATCATGATGACCTTGATTTTTCTCTCATCTATCAAGAGTGTCTTAAGGGAGGACATAAAGATTTTTTTATACAAGATGGCTTTCTTTTTAAAGGAAAACGTCTTTGTGTCCCTCAAAGCTCTATTAGATTATCTCTTGTTAGAGAACCTCATGAGGGGGGTTTAATGGGTCACTTTGGGGTTGCTAAAACTTTGGATGTGTTGCATGAACATTTCTTTTGGCCTCATATGCATAAACATGTTCATAGTTTGTGTGATAAATGCATAGCTT
>Ga0123341_1005677_pt1 | contig 11164 bp, 9 predicted proteins | sample Turbeapinknodule_FD_89959 | JGI IMG/M metagenome (GOLD analysis project Ga0123341, IMG submission 89959) | Root nodule microbial communities of legume samples collected from Mexico - Turtle bean Mexico pink nodule | ecosystem: Host-associated > Plants > Roots > Nodule | place: Mexico: Nepantla... | reverse complement strand
ATAAAATTATTATAAGATTTCTAACACACTTCATCCAAATTGAAAAATCAAACATTAAATTTGCAGGATTGAACGTCTAATAACAATTTATAAAGGGATAATTTGATACATTCAATAATCCTACAAAATTAAGTAATAAATAAGGATTAATCATACTTGCATGCTTTAATTTTTAATTTGATTATATAATTAGCGATATAAAATTCATAACGATAATAAACAAAGATAGAAAAAAAATTGAGTTGGAATTATTATTTTATGAATATATATATATATTTGATCTATTTTTTAATATTTACACACATATATATATATATATTTATTGAGAAAACCATTTACATAATCATATTTTTTATGTCTATCCCTATCCAACACAATATGGATTCTATCTTATACTCCTCTTTCCCTTTTCTGATTTGTAACATTTGTTGCTTATATATAATCATGATAGGGATTTCAAGTAATCAATCATAAGTAATAGACGTGAGTGTTTCTTTATTTGACCTCATACTTCGATTAGTTTTTGTTCCCCAAAAGCAATTATTAGGTGCTAAATCCAATTTTCACTCACATTTTAATACTTCTCTGAATTCAAGTACACTGCTTTTATTCTTCATCATAAAAAGTATAGGTAAAGGGATTTCCAATCAGATCAGCAACAAAATACTCATTCTAAAATAAACAACATCCAAATAAAAGCACAGAGATAAAATGAGTTTTATACCATCTATCAATCTAAAACATATTCTTTGAAAAAAAAAATATTGACAAAAATGCATTTTCGAATTACAAGGAAAAACAGCAGATAAATGAAGTGATCTATAACACAGAACAAACAATGAATGCATCTGTGATAAACAGTTAGTGACAGAGAGCATTACATTTAGCTGAATTTCATTTAGCTTCAATGCTTGGTGTTTTGATTATAATCATTGGCTAAAGTTGAACAGAAGTTGGAGGGTAATAAACAAGTAAGTTAGCAGAAAGGTGAAGTTGTATGAAAAGCTTTAGTTGTGAAGAAAGTGGCCCCCCAAACTCATTTTAGGGCAGGCAGAAAAGGGTGATATGCACATTGCCATTGTATTGCATTATTGCAAGTACCGGTTATCTGTCATTCAATTCTTGCATTAAATGAAAACCAAATGACCTACCATTCCTTAATTCGATCACATTTCATAATCTAACCATCCCAGGTTGAATCCCTCATCTCTATAAAAACCCTTCAAATTTCATTCACAAACCACAACCTCAACAACATCATCCCTTGAACTGCAACTTTCTCCTCCATCTTTTTTGAATCATGGCTAGCCCTCTGGTTTTGCAGGTTACCTGCGTGGTTGTGGTGCTGATGGTTGGTTTTGGACACATTATGCCCTCGGCAGAAGCAGCGATTCCATGTGGGTCGGTGCAATTGGCTGTGGCACCATGCATATCCTACCTAACGGGTCCTGCTGGTACCAAAGTCCCTGCACCATGCTGCAACGGGGTGAAGCGCGTCAACGACCAATCCAAGACCACCCCAGATCGACAAGCTGTGTGTTCGTGCCTCAAAAACACTGCTTTGAGGATACCTGGAATCAATGTTCCACGCCTTGCAGCCCTAGCTGGCGCTTGTGGGGTCAACTTGCCCTACAAGGTCACCCCTTCCATTGACTGCAACACGTAAGATCACTCGCATGAACAATCTTTCAGCCAAATTCTATATAAGCCTCAAATTTATCAGTCATGCTGTCACTTTGAAGAGAACTTGTGTTTAAATAATTCTGTTACTTTGATCATTAGCATATAAAATGTTCATGCATGTAGTATATTTATGCAGATACTAACATCAAGTTCACTTTGTTCATTGTAGGGTAACTTGAACAGCTTGCACAAGGATTTACCCTTGTGACTACATATACCTATTTCGCAATAATAACCAGAAGAGAGGGAATAAAGATGTTTAACTTCCTCCTTTGTCTGGATCTCTCAGTAGGGAGTATTTTATACTATAGGATGATGAACTCCATCTCCACCAATGTTATAATGTTGTTGTTTGTCCAATGATATATTGGATTTTCTATCATATCTACATATATTGGATTTTCTCATGGAAGCACAATTCTACACTTAAAGATTCTAAATTTACATAATATTTATTAATGATGATTAAATATTCAGTTAATAATATTATAAATATGTATTTGACTTAAATTTACATGTTAGCAAAGTACATAATGGATAGTTTCATTTATAAGGTTAATATATAATTTTATCATCCAAACATGCCTTGTGGAATTTGAAGGACAACTGATATACTGGTGAGTGAGCAAACTGCAACATCATACTCTATAAGAAATAAATACTTCTGAATTTCACAAGAGGTGGAAGCTATTTAAAGCAGTGTTGCATGAAAGAATTAATGTTAAATCTTATGTTTAACCAATGATTGAATCAAGGATGATGACCATATTAAGAAGTCCACTTCTCACTCATAAATATACACTTATCATCCCTAATTATCAACCTAGTGAGACTATATATTTGTGAATAGTCTGAGAACAATCCAATAGTGGATAATTTAATAAGATCAACAAACTCTTAATAGAATAGATTCTAAATTATTATGATATTATCTAAAGAAGTAAACTTTAAGTCTAATTTAAATCTTACAAAACCAACATTTTAGGTGATATTTGCACTCACTTATACATTATTAAAACGAGCATATATTTGAATAGGTTTAGACTCATTTAAATTTTAGTCTAAGTTGAATTTAAAAAATTTCTTCTTGCAACCCCATGGTTTCATCATGTATCCCATGGATGGTGAAATTATCATTCTATTTTTAATAAAAATATAAAAAAAATCCTACAACACTTCCTCTTCATCTTCTTAGTTGAACAATGAATGATTTCCAAATCTGTCATGAAGATCGGTTGATATGTGTATGTCTATTTAGGGGAATTTTGTCTTGTAAATTTACATCTAGTTATAATCCAAGTAAACCTGATTTGAAATCTTCCTTAAATATTTTGTTTTCCAAATCTATGTTTATTTTAACTAGTTGTTTCCTATATTAATTAGTTGAAATTATTTTTATACAAGTCTGTTGACTATAACAAGTATTTTAACATATTAATTTATCATTGTTGTTATGTGAAGTAGGTTCTGGGTTAACATTTCTGTTATTTTTTATTTATAAAATCAGGGTGTATTCGAATTTCATTCTTCTTTAACCAAGTTCTTTCCGTAACCAAAAAAACTTTAACTAATACACCAGACAAATTTTTTAGTACTGTTATGATTTTTATTTATATTATTATTAATAATATGAATAATATTAATAATTAATAATATTAATAATTAATATGAATAATAATTAATAATTAATATTATTCCTATTAATTATTAATATTGTTCATGTTATTAATTTAATAATATGAATAGTGTGATAGTAGAAAAACCAGTTTGTGTAGTGTTCATGAATTTCAGCAGTGTTAGCCTGTGTGGACGTTGAAAGCAGTGCGACGGACGACACGAGTCTTTCCGGTACAGTTTGCTTCGATTTTATTTTGATTTTTTTTATTTCTTGATTCGTTACTTGATTTGGCACGATTCATTTGCGAATTTGTTCTTTCGTTTTGATCTGGAATCCGATTCGGAATTAATCGTTTGAGCTTATTCGTTGAAATTCTGCAATTGAAAGTACACAAGAAGCAAATCCCTGCACGAATTGCAGCCAACATTGGAGGAGAAGGTGGTCGAAATTCGGTGATTTGAATTGGAAAGAGCATTCCGATCGGAATTGTTCAAGTTCTGTCTAATTGGTGAATTAGAAACAGCTGACTGCAGTGTTGCTGAACGAATGGCGGCACTATTCTGGTCTTGTGTCCATTGAATTGATTGAAACATTTCATCGAGCACTTGGTAAGCATTGTTTTCAATTTATTATGAATAGTCTAAAAATGGTTAAATAGACCAACTATATAAATGGTACGAATGAATTTGTGGCGCATATGAACATTTTCCTCTTTATATTATCCATCCCTAAACCAACTGTATGATTCGAAACCGATTACGTCGAACCATCCGCGAAGGTATGTACGTTGCAATGCAATTGGTTTGGTTGTGAAAAAAATCTAAAGAAAGATATTTGTAACCATCTTACTGGTAAACAAATATTATCTGATTGTTAAAATATTACATATCTCTTAAGAGGCACTGCTTACAAAATTTGGAATACCTCTCTAACCTCAGCTTGTGCTTTTTCATTACTCTTGAGTCCTTCATTATTTCAGCCATCGTCCAATCTATGGTTGTTGCTGAAGTCTCACCTCCAGCACAAAAAATGTCCTTAAAAATAATTGCTATTAGACAGGAATAATAAGTTGTTTGCATTTTTCTCTATTAATCAAGTTAATAAATAAATTAATTACCAATGTTTGCTTCGGTATTAAATTTTAAGAAATGGAGTAAGAGATCTATGCTTCATTTTGTGGCTGCTTGTGCTAGCTTATTGTGATGTGAATCTTTTGATTTATTGGTTTAAATATCATTAGGATATAACAGGTTCTAGTTTTGATCAAATACTTCAATGATGGGCACCTACTGCAATAATAACCTCGTGTGCAACTTGAATTACCCACACTACTCAATAACCAATTGTGGTGTTCTGACTAGAAGACACTCATTATGCCAAAACCCAATTTATTTTCGTTTCCACAAACACCGTTTTGATTCAGTACTAGCTGGTATTGGTATGAAGGAAATTGTTAAAGAAGTCAGTGAAGAAAATGAAAGAAGGTTTAGGTGGATTGAGGTTGGCAAAAATGTCACGATAGAACAACGACAGGCCATATCTGAACTTCCTTTCAGGATGTCGAAACGAAGCAAAGCCTTGATGAGGCAGATTATATGTTTTTCTGCAGAGAAAGGCACCATATCTGATCTTTTGGAATCATGGGTGAGGATTATGAACCCTATCAGAGCAGACTGGCTTTCAGTTCTGAAAGAGTTGAGAATAATGGAGCATCCTGTTTACCTTGAGGTATTTCACATTTTTTGTTTCCTTGATACACCAGTTGCAGTGAGGTTTGAACTTACGCCAACTATCGAAATTCCAATTGGCATATGGTAGTGTTTTGTTTACCATTGGTTTTGTTGGTTTTAAATGTGAAGTCTCATGCAAAGATGCCAGTTTGAGGGTTATGTATTTACAAAAATGTAGAGAAGTGACCTTTAAGTAAAATAAAAAGTTAAATATACATTCATTATGAAAATTGACGTTTTCTACATTTTATGGTTGTGATTAGTAATAGAGGGGAAATGCAGTTTTTTCCTCTGACCATCTAAATGTTCTTGTCTGTCTACAAAGTTTGTGTAGCAAGGGAGTGATTTCCTTTGTGTTGAATATTTTCCCAACTATTTATCGAGGTAGGTGATAACTTTCTTACCTGAACCCATGCAACTTATATTTTGTTTGCATTTTTTTATGTTTTAGTTTTTGCAGTCTAAAATTATTCTGTTGATCTATACACATTTTTAGGTGGCAAAGCATGCTTTTCAAGAAGAATCCTTTGATGTCAATATTCGTGACTATACAAAGATAATCCATTATTATGGAAAGCACAATCTGCTAGAAGATGCTGAAAATTTTCTCACACTCATGAAGCAAAGGGGCTTCATCTATGATCAAGTAATTCTGACTACCATGGTGCACATGTACAGCAAGGCTGGCCGTCATGACCAAGCCAAGGAGTATTTTGAAGAGATCGAATCACTTGGCGAACCTTTGGATAAAAGATCATATGGCTCAATTATCATGGCCTACATCAGAGCTGGAATGCCTGAAGAAGGAGAGAATGTGCTTCAAGAAATGGAGGCACAAGAAATAACCGCAAGCAGTGAGGTTTACAAGGCACTGCTTAGAGCCTACTCTATGATTGGCAATGCTGAAGGTGCACAAAGGGTGTTTGATGCAATTCAATTGGCTGGTATAACCCCTAATGATAAGATGTGTAGTTTGGTTATTAATGCTTATGCAATGGCTGGACAAAGTCAAAAGGCTCTAATTGCATTTGAAAATATGAGAAGAGCAAGTATCAAACCCACTGATAAATGCATAGCTTCAGTATTGGTTGCTTATGAGAAGCAAAGCAAAATAAATGCAGCATTAGAATTTCTACTAGATTTGGAGAAAGATGGCATCATGGTTGGGGAAGAAGCCTCTGCGGTATTAGCTAAGTGGTTCCAAAAACTAGGGGTGGTGGAAGAGGTGGAGCTTATTTTAAGAGACTTTGCCACCAGTCACCAGATAAGCTAATGTAGAAGTTACTGCATATTATTTATTTGAAGCTTTTTGGATCAATTATAACTGTTTTGAAAATGATTTAATATGCAATGCAATGAATATTTGAACTGTTCTGGAAATGATTCTTTCATGAAAGTTACTCGATGCAAAATAAGCAAACTGAATCTTAGTTAAAATGTTTAATTAATTTAAGATGTTTAAATAAAGCAATTATTATCTATGACCAGACCCAAGTAGTCGGGTACGGGAGAGTTATAATTAATTTTACGAGTATCGACCCGACTTCAAAATAATATTTTAATATTATCATTTGTAAGTATAAATAACATTTTAATATTATAATTTTGTAAGTTTCATATTGTTTACAAATTGAATCTTAATTCTGCCGGGCTTATGCGGTTTACAAAGTATGTTTTCTATTTAATAATTCTTTTACTTCATTATTCATTTGTTCATTGTGGATTTGATATCTGTCTTCAGGGACAAATTATTAATTTTGACAATGCGGTGCACTTGCCGTAGAAAAGTCATTAGCAATCGCTTAACAATTAGGGACCCTTATCGACCAATTACTCGGTTAAGACAGCCGCTTAACAACTACTGACCCTTATCGAATAACTACTCGATTAAGGTAGACGCTTAACAACTAAAGATCCTTATTGACCAACTACTCAGTTAAGGCTGCTTAACAACTAGCGACCCTTATCGACCAATTACTCGATTAAGGCAACCACTCAACTAGCGACCCTTATCGACCAATTACTCGATTAAGGCAATCGCTTAACAACTAACGACCTTTACCGTAAAAATAAACTACTTGGTTAAGGCAGCTTCTTAACAACTAGTAACCCTTAGCGACAGTCAACTACACGGTTAAAGCAACCTCTTAACAACTAGCAACCATTATCGACCAACTACGCGGTTAAGGCAACCACTTAACAACTAACGACCCTTACGATACAAATAAACTGCTCGGTTAAGGCAGCTGCTTAACAACTAGCAACTCTTACTGACTGTCAACTACATGGTTAAGGCAACCACTTAACAACTAGCGACCCTTACCATACAAATAAACTACTCGGTTAAGACAACTGCTTAACAACTAGTAACCCTTACCGACCGTCAACTGCACAATCAAGGCATCCGCTTAACAACTAACGACCATTACCATACAAATAAACTACTCGATTAAGGCAGTTTGCTTAACAAGTAAAAGTCTTTGTTGAACGAACGCGACATTACATACAACTCTTCGACGAAGGCAACCTGCTTAAAAATTAGTGGCCCTTACTAATTATATGTGTAAAAGCATACACCACACAGAAATTGCCTTAAAAGTGTCTATCGACTAAGGCAACCTGCTTAAACATTAGAGGCTCTTACTGATTATATGCGTAAAAGCATACACCACTTAGAAATTGCCTTAAAAGTGACTATCCAAACGACTAGACAATAGAACTGATGCGAGCATATCATTTGGTTGTTCAAACTTTTTTTTAAAAAGACTAACACTTAATTTTGCATAAGTAACTTATCTCAAAGGTGCCTCGGGACACCCAAAATCACATCCCATCTCTTCTGAGGTAAACACATCGAGCTTGGAGGACAAGTGTACTGGTCAGTACCGGACAAACCATGTCACTCGGTCTCGGTAACTGACCAACCACATTAATATACATTAAAGATGCTCAATAAATGACAGTAATGACAATTATGGAAACTCCCTACGAATCATAATCATGTCCCACCGAATCCAGGTGACATCCCCGAAAAATCAGCTAACAGTGATTTAGTGGAAGATATCGATTTATTAAACATATTCATCAAATATACCAATATTCCAATATACTAATATATCTCCCTATAAATCAGGGATCATGATAGAAATCAGTTAACATTGATATTTGATAGATTTAGCCTATCACAACAAAGGCTACATGATTAAACATTATAAATAAACCCTCCGCAGAGAAATAAGGTACACTTTAATCAACTTTCACTATACACTCTTAATACAAAGTACTTACTTTATCGTCAGAGTACCTTATTCAGGTTAACCCTGACCGAACATAAAAAATTAAAGGAGAAAACTTGAAATGAAGAGCAAGAAAGCAACCCACACATCAACAATTGTACAACTAATGTCCATCATAAACGAAAGAATAACTTATGATTTAGAATTATGAGATGATAGATTGTATTTTGCTTTTAACCAAAATGGGGTCCGTTTTAAAAAAATTACAAATTTAGGCAAGTCGTGTCAATTCGACACGACTTCATATGCACAAATCGTCCCAATTAGACACGACTCTGCCACTTCATATTGAAGTTGTGCCAACTTAGCACGACTTCTGCCTTGTCATACTGAAGTCGTGCCAACTTGGCACGTCTTTCCATAAATAATTTACTTCTAGTTCAACTTTATATTTTTATTTTATATCTTGTAATGAATCTTACTAGTTTGTTTAGTTCTAATTAATCTCTTATCATCATTACGTGTTCTGTAAAATAATTACTTCTCAAGCTCTTTATTTTGCAAATTCACAACAATTCTCTATTTATTTTCCAAATACAATAAATTTTCATTTACCTATTTATTTTCAAATTCAATAACAATTTTCTTTATTTTTTAATTAATCAAATTATTGTATTACATTACCGTCAAACATGATCCATACACGATTATCCAATTTTTTGTTCCTTAAAACTAACACTCTTAGAAAATTATGTATCAAATTAATTTTTAACATTAAATAACTTACTACCCAATATATAAATAATAAAATAAAAATTATGACATGGCAGAACTTCAGTATGACAGGACAGAAGTCGTGCCAACTTGGCACGACTTCAGTATGACAAGACAGAAGTAGTACCAAGTTGACACGACTTCAGTATGACATGACAGAGTCGTGTCTAATTGGGATGATTTGTGCATATGAAGTCATGCCGAATTGGCACGACTTGCCTAAATTTGTAATTTTTTTTAAACGGACCCCATTTGGTAAAAAGCAAAAAAAATAACTCCATAATGGTCAAAAACTCTAGATTGTAGGTACCAAACCACAAATATTTATTTTAAATATTTTTATAAATTTTAAGATAAAAGTATTTGTGTAAGTCATGTTTATTTTAACATTTTCATGCTTATTTTAAATAAAATTATATTAATCTTAACAATTTTGAAACAGAATATTTCTATAAATAAATTGCTTATATAACAATTCTTTTTTCAATTCATTCACATCAATCATATGTACAAATTTTCTACTCATTTTCTCTCTCTACATATAACCTAGCTTTACATTCTTTTTCCCTTCCTTTGTTTTCCTTACCACTCTGGTCGAAAGAAAACCTAAATGAATCTGCACAACATATATGACGTAGCGTACCCCTTTTCATGAGTAAACCCTCAAGCTGCTGCTTAATGCAGGCTGCAACAAATTGAAAATGGTAATCAACAACTGAATTTCAGACTAATATATAATGCTCTCTATATACCCATTATCTATATTTAAAATATGCATTATTTAATTGAATATATCAAAGGAAGAAGAAGGGTAATGAGCTATGTAGCACAAAGACTGACACGGATACTGATACGACATGGACACGGAGATACATAAAATCTCTAAAATGTAGGACACGAATCTATATATTATATAATTATGAATTATATAAATTGACAATAAAGATTTATGTGCACAAGTATGTTCCAGATTATTTTTTGGAGAAAAAGATGTTTTTCATGACTGGTTCACAATGATTTGTTTCTTATTTTTATAATTACAATAACAATTTATATAATAAAGTTTGAATTTTTAGAAAATTAATGTTTTTTTTAAAAATTGTGTTAGAAGGAATTGTCAAAAATCTAACAAATACTTTTTGAATTAAAGATTTCACATATACGTGGCCTACATGTGTCATACGAGTGTCAGTGTCCGATACGAGTAACGAACACCGACACGTTATTTAAGAGGAGTGTCCGAACTTTATAGATGATGAATTATGTACCTGTCGCAATCCATGGTGAGGCTGAATTGGTAGGGAAAGGTAACGCCACACCTTGAAGGAAGGCTTGAATATGCTTCGTGGTTGATATGGTCAGGGGAACTCTGAGCAGCCTCTTGAAGGCAACGGCAAGTTGTTTGCTGACTATGTGTAGACATTGCCTTGTTTCTCAGCTCTATGATCAGCATGCAGCAATCTAAAGGGACAGTTTCTCCTCCATTTTTCGCGTAATCACCGCATGCTTTCATCACAGGGTTCATATCCAAGCACGTTAACTCGCTCATCGCCACCCCCAACACCATCATGCTCGCCACCACACCCATGCAGTAACTGCTCACCTTCCCACTCCCTGTGCTTCCCATCGTGTTCTTCTGATGGTATTATCGATTTTCAGAACCTGGTTTGGGAAGGGATTCGTCAATTCAGAATTGCTATTAGGTCAAACATATATATAGGGTTTTCGTTAAGGAACATGGAGGGAACTAAGAATTCGGGAAACCTTAGATATGTTGGTGGTTCATATGTTTCTTGTGCCTATGTTTGGAATTTCTTCTGTGTATGAAAGGAAAAACTGTAAATACAGATTTTGTCTGTTTAGATATAGGATAATCTATTTCTATGTTTTTCTTCAGTTTGTACATGTAAGAACTATCAGACAAAAACTTTCTTCAGTTTGATATATAGACATTAAACAAATGTAACACTATTTTTCTTTAAATCTTCTATTTTGTAATATTCTACATATACTTTTTTTATAATTTTCACCATATTTTATACTGAATTTCAATATTTTTTAGTCTGAAATCTTATAATACTATTTTTTTAAAATTACTAGGTGTGTGCCTATACATATAGTTT
>Ga0123341_1005676_pt1 | contig 11165 bp, 6 predicted proteins | sample Turbeapinknodule_FD_89959 | JGI IMG/M metagenome (GOLD analysis project Ga0123341, IMG submission 89959) | Root nodule microbial communities of legume samples collected from Mexico - Turtle bean Mexico pink nodule | ecosystem: Host-associated > Plants > Roots > Nodule | place: Mexico: Nepantla... | reverse complement strand
TTATATATATTTTTATTTAAATGATTTGTTTAAGATTTTATGATTTTATTTGAGATTTTAGTTAAGATTTTCTGTGAAATAAGAGTTTTATTTGAGATTTTAGTTAAGATTTTCTGAAATAAGATTTTTATTTGAAATTTTAGTTAAGATTTTCTGTGAAATAAGGGTTTACAGAGTGAACCGCGTCCCTCCGGCGTGTCCAAGGAGTGGACCGCGTCTCCTCCGACATGTCCTGGAAGAAGGCGGTATCTGGTCCATACAGCTGCGTCTGACACCGTATCGTGCACGCACTGCGTATTTGCGTCGTCGGCATGTTGGAAGCGCAAACGACTCGATTTTGGCCGTATCCGAGCTTCACAGGTGTCAAAGGATTAAAATTTTAGATACATTCTAACAGATAATGTGAATGTTCCAAAGCCAAATCCATTAATAAGATAATATAATTAGTTTTAAAGTTTGATGATCCCGTCACAATTTCATTATACTCTTGAAAGTTTTATATTACTTATATTCAAGATAAAAAATAACTTATATACACAATAAGATTCAATATACAAACATCAAGATTTATACAATATATGAGATGTTATGATTAATCCAATACTGTAGAGATTTTTAAAAATGTAGGATGGGGGTTAGCAAACTAAAAAAATGATACTACAAAGATTTTTAGATAATATTATACATTTTTTGTTGTTTACGCATCAATTTACTTTTAAGAACTTTCAAAGTGGCAAAGTTAACTCACATGCATTGGTTTGAACTTCCTGGGTTTGTTGCAGTATAAATTTGTCACTTTCTCCCTCCCCTTACAATTATGGTCTCATCTCTCATAGAACTTTCACATTGTAATTTAATAAACTATTTCAATATTATTTTGAATTAAATTTTTTATTCAAAAGGCTTATCTAGGAATCTTTGTTTTTTATGTTGTCGTTTGATTTTTTTTTTCTAACTAGGAAGGTTTTAAAAACTCTGTAGTGGTGCCTGTTCTCTTTTTTCTCTATTCATCGGTTTAACTTTCACACTTCTCAATTTTGTTGCCTCATATCAATCAATCCAAGTGATTCTGGTTACATTTTGGAGAGCTTCCACCATTTTCATTCACAACTCGTTTAGGCCACAACACATCAGAAATCTCTCTCTTATCAAATTTTTTTTTATGTTTAAGGTTATTGTGCAATCCCAATAAACATTTACTAATGGTATCTTTTCTCTAAAATATTTGAAGTTTGTAGCTTTAATTATCAGTTCATGTTAACACGAGAAAATACAAGAGCTAATGCATTTAAATAGGAGTATATCAAGAGTAGAGGGCTGATCAAAACACACATTGATTTACAGTTTACAAATTTGTGGTACATAATACATTTGACTATGTTAATTTTAGGAACTAAATGTTCTACATGTAAAATTTCAAAGATGTATATTTCGAACTATAATACTTATTTATTTCTCATTCTAGAGATGTAAAAAAAAGTAACTAAATGAATTTCTAGCCAAACTGCAGTAAAATTTACAACTTCTTACCACTTTATTTATGATTTCTCACACTCTTCTTACCACATCATTTATATTATTTATATAACTTCATAAACTTTTTACCTCAATAAAATAATTCAAAAATAATTTCTTAAATAGGTTTATAGATTAGTGGGACACATTCCTGAGAATAAAGTTTGGTAATAAAACCATCGTGTGTAACTTATACTAAAGATTAAAACTTGCTAATAAATCTTCACGTACCTATTTTTTAATTATCATCATGATAGAAACAGTTTCTATTTATTTTTTATTATTTTAAAAATTACTTATTTAAATTAAAGTCTTATATTTTACTCTAGATCCAAATCAAACAAACTCGATTGCTCCTAAGCAAAACTACTTGATGTAGTTAACTAATTGCAGTACCAAGAAAGCTACAGAAAAATTGGGAGGAAGATATAGAAATAAATTGCATCTAATGTGCATTATTTACATCAGGAAATTGGTTAGAACTCAAGAGGATTTTTTAAACCTTGAACAAGTAAAAATAGTTGAGCTGGGACAATTCCGCTACTTCAACGCAAACGAACCCTATTGCTCCTATGCAAAACATTTAGCTAACCACGATCTATTCAAGTTCCAAAACTCTTCAATAACACAGCACAACTGCTATAATCAAGCATCTTCTTTTAAAAGTTTAGCTTCAACCAAAACTCGAAAGATAAAACTCATACCAAATTACGCAATAGCTCAGAAACTCCTCCGCAAAAATACCTGCTAAAGAAGAGTTTTTCAAGCATACGCACAAAAATTTCAAATCAAACATAGTTAAACTAATCTTTGACTAACAGTTGCATGCATGTAGAAACAACACTTACAAAGGTATCTGCTGGCTTCCTCAGTCAAGCAAATCGGAGACTGAATTCTTCCTAAATCCATCAACTTGAATCAACTGGTATGCCAAAGATTTAGTGGGCAATATGCTATCAGCTCTTAACCTGTCCCTAATCCCATAGGCTGGAACCTTTGCATTTATATAGGCGTTCAATAGAAGTTGGTACATCCTTGGTCTAGATGGATAATCATCTTGTTTCATTCTATAGAAAATCTTTTCTGAGTTATGAATGTCACCCCTCTCAGCATACTGCTGCAAAATAGTTAGGTAGGTGGAAAACATCGGCTTCATCCGACTCTGCTGGGCTGCCCTGTGAAGAATAGAGTCAGCCTTCTCCACTTCCCCGGCTTGGACATATAGTTTCACCATTGCATCCCAGCTAAGTGGGCCTATTCGGCACCCGCTATCTCCCATTCGCTTAATGAGATCCTTACCCTTAATTAGCTTGTTATGATTTGCATAAACCTTCAGTAGTACAGAGCCGGTCCTGGAAGAAAGCTTCCTTTTCTTTATCATTGTCTCAAAAACATTCTCTGCTTCATCAACCTTATTCAACTTTCCCCAAGCTTCAATTGCCACAAGACTCTCATCATGCCAAGGGTTTGTCTCACACACCTTCCAAACTCTTTCCACTTCATCCACCTTTCCTAAGTTGGCATAGAGGGGAAGCAAAATTTGGCATAGCCACCGATTCCGGTTTAAGTTTTCACCTTCCATCTCCTTCAATAAGGTTTCAGCTTTATCTTGAAGCCCAGCTGAGATGTAGTGCCTAGCCAAAACAGCCTGTGTGTTGATGTCTGGTTCAATGCCTTGAGCTTTCATTCTATCAAGAATTTGATCCATTCCATCAATATCTCTGGACTGGCCTTTTGTGTCTATTAAGATTGAATAAGTAAGAGAAGAAGGTTTTATATTCTCATTTTCCATCAACAATAACACATCAGCTATTTTCTTCTTGTTATTCCTCTTATACAAAAGTAACATCTGATTGCAAGCAAATACTGTAATAGAAAAGTCCAAATTCTTCATTTTATTGAAAACTTCCTCTGCTTTCTTCACATTGTTCTGACTGACACAGTTAGCCAATAACGTCCGATGCATTAACTCTCTACTACAAGATTCTGGAATAGTCTCAATGTAAACCTCTGCCTTATGTAAGCCACGTGTTCTGGCAATTAAATCAAGGCGAACCGCATGATCTCTTTCAAGAAACTCAAACTGGTTTTTTGACTCGAGCCACTCTGAGAGCTACATAACCAATCATAAAAAAGATTTAAAATTTGCATTACGAAACATTCTCGTAAACCAGAAAATAAAAAATAGTAAATATATCTAACTATTAATGTTTTAAATTACAGTTGCAAAGACCTTCAAAACCATAATGCTGCAACTGCAATCGTACATGTAGGGCACAATTTAAAACCATGTTAAGTTGCTAGTTACGAATTATTTGAACAGAAACATATATAGAATGCATTTCTAGAAAAATAAGCAATGAGACAATAATTATATCAAATGAATTGTTGAAAATATGACCGGAAGAATGTTTGCATTCTAAACAGGAGAACAAATTATTATAAACATTTGCAACTAATCAGTATACAAGACATGAATCTTCTTACCCTGCAGCCCTACAAATAATAATAATAATAAAATTGAGCAAACAGTTCACGTAAAACTAGGAATGGTTCATGTTTCATCTGCATCAACAGGAAGAGTATTCTAATTCCATGGCTAATTATGCGGGAGAAAAATAAAAAGGGACAGTACGTGAAAGAAAAAGAAGAGCACCAACAAGATTCTTCATAAGGGAGACAGCCATAATTAAGTTGAAAGAGCACTTAGGTGATAAGCCAGTGGCCGAAAAAGCTCAAAATCCAAAAGATAAGCTAGAAAGCTAATACTATCCAACGTCAACCTTAGTAAGTACAAATAATCTGAGGAACAGAGTCAAAAAAATGTTTTCAAGCAATTATTTGCCAAAACTTGAACCATGCACAATTAATTCTTTGTTGAAGGAACTGGATACCAAATCTGATTCCTGGAATATTATTAACACTGAAAATTTTCACCAATTTAAGTATAAATAAACAAAAATAATTAAAAGTTACCAATTTAGTATCCTTCCAACCTCAATCCCCATGATAGCATCATTAAATATTGGAACAAATACAATTACCTTAGAATATTATAATTTATATTGTATTAGAAGAGTTAGAAGAACTTAAGCATTCTTTTCTCGGATGGACTTGTACTGGTTGGATAATACTTGTGCCTAGATGGATAATACTTATGCCTAGTTGGATAATACTTGACCTATATTATTAGTATTTGTTTTTTGGGATAAAACGAGATATTTATTGAGATAGAGAAATACATTACATAAACAAAGGAAGACAAGGAATCCTCCCAAGCAAAAGAACATATTAGATAACTAAGGACAAAAAAACAAAATCAACAAAAAAGTATATAATAAATCTTCCACGTCTCTTAAGATATTTGTTAATGTGAAAATCCATTAAAAATGCCGCGAGCTTTATGCCAAACAAAGAGTTTTGCTCCAACGAAATGCATCAAATTGTAGCAAAGATTTACATTGCACAAAAATTTATAATAGGAGTGGATATTGAAAAATAAAGACTTTGAATTATACTACCTTGCCTATTTTTCTGTATTATGCATTGGAAAGATATGTTCATATCACAAAACTTGGAGCACCAACTGTTATTCATACTCTAATCATAACTCAGACTAAATAGAAAACAAAATCATGAGATGAGAAAATATGGTAACTGATCATTAAGAGCTAGTAAGGAAACAGAGAACAAATTCTAAAGAATATAGTGATATTTTCATATACTCTAATACTTTCCCTCATGCTAAAGCAAAAGCTCACTATGCTTCAAACCTTTTTTCCTAAAAAAAAAAGTCAAACAGTAATACAGCATAGATTGAGACGGTACAATGACAGGATTAAGATGATTCTCTAGTATTGCCTCTAGGTCAGTTGATCCCTCGGGTAAAGTCATGTGGCCAGCTGATATACCTCAGGGAAACTTTTGAGGCGAAGCCAGGATGTTTCTGTGATCTCACGGAGCACATTGCAAATCATAAGGGTACAAATTTCAGTGGAGGTCATAGGTCAACAAGCGAGTCCAAACTGCCTTGAACTGTAGAAAGATGAGGCATGAAGTGCCTGAAAGATGTAGTGATGGCAGACTATGGGTGAGGATTTTCAAGGAAAATCTGGAACAGTTGACGGCTTCTAAAAGAGAGGCTCCATATGTCATGCAGGATGGGAGATGCATTAGAAAAGCTTAACAAAGAATGTGCATGTAGAGTCCATTATTGAACTCAAGATCATCAGGGCTTAACCTGCCTTGATGGAGTGACTTAGATACAAGGGTCAACAGCAGGTGGTGGACAGTGGCAGTAGTCTGAGGCAAAGATGAGGTCAAAATGGCCTCAATATAGAGGAGGGCCACCAGCGAAGGTGATAAGGGGAGGAGATGGCCAAAATGAATATACTCTTGTAACTTCTACAAGGTTGTCACACTTGGAGATCATAAACCAAATATAAACAAAGGTGTTATGGCTCACTAGAGATGTCATGAACGTGGATGGTGGTTGAAACAGACAGACTGACAGTATTTAATTGCAATAAACTAAGAGTTAGAATGGTTTAGCCAGAGGATGAGGGCTAGATTCTGTTAGAACTTAAAGAGTACTGATACAATAATTGAGTATGTTAGATGATTCTGTTAAGATACAATAATTGGGCTAAGCTCGTTCCTCATACTAGATAAAAATGTACCTTGTTTGTTAGTATAAATAGGAGTATAAGGATTAGTGCTTTATATCAAAACAATATTACAACTATTCATAGCTGCAGTAGTTAAATTTTTACATTTTCTGGTTTCTATTTTTCCCCCACCACAACTCTTCACGTTAAACACGTATTGTTCATTCACAACAACTGTTGGCTAGCCTTTTTCAGTCAACATTACTGTTTACTTACTATAGAAGTTTTTCTTGCAAGTACAATTTACTACCAACATTTTCTAGTGAATATTGTTTACGAATATTGTTTACTGCCAATATTTTTCCATCGACTTTCTTTCTTTATTGAGCTTAAGTCAGCTAACATTACCATTCACCATCAACGTTTTCCAATGAGTTTCTTTTTTTTTTTACTTCTGACAAGCTTTTTCTGGCAGGAATCTGTCACTAGTGGCATCACCTTGAAGTGCAATGACTATTTTTGCTCACCAACATTTGTCGTGACCTCAACATTTTTGCTCCCCAGCAGCAGTTGTGCTCTCCAAGCATGTTTTTCCTTTTGGCCACTGCTGTATCCTTGGAGCATTTTTGCTTTTCAACAACTGTCATCTCCTCTTATCACTCTTGCTTTCTAGTAGTTGCCATGTCCTATGAGCCTTTTTTTTTTCTTTCTGGCAGCTGTTGTGTTGTCTGATCATTTTTGCTTTCCAGTAGCCCACTGCATTCTCTGAGCATTTTTTGCTTTCCAGCAGTCACTATGTTTTCTGGTATTTTTTGCTTTCCGCCAACTGTCGTGTCAACTACCCATTTTTGTTCTTTGTGAATTGTCATATCCTTTTGACAATCTTTAATAAGCTTGATTCATATGATTTGAGGGGAGTGATAAAATTATGATTTGAAAGGACGAAACATATTGAAGATTGATTGTCTCTTTGACAAAGAGAAAGACACATCCAAAAAATATCCACTAGCTTTGTCATTATTTACTTTGTCAGCTTTGGCATTCAATTGGTAGGCATGTTACTAAGTCTCTCAAGAAGTCTTGTGTTGATGACATTTGTAACAAACTTGTCTCATATGATACATATGCTCCAGCTTGGAGAGAATGCTAATTACATTAAATAGGAATATATAATATGATTTGATAGGGAAATATCTTACCAAATATTTCCCATTATTAGAGATTATTTTGTTCATTATCATTGTATCTCTTCTTCACTATAAATAAGAACTCTCACGTACGTACCTACACACATAATTTATTATATTTCTTCCCGCTTTATCTCTTCTCAACATGATACCAGTGCGATACCCTCTCCCCGTGAACTTATTTTTCATTAATCCTTTCAACAACACTCAAAATGAGAGTTTCAAGGAAATGATATTACCAAAAGAATCAATGATAAGAAAACATTGGGAGCCATTTGGTTTGAAAAATGCTAACTGTTTTCATCTTCTATTTCCACTTGTAATTACATAAAGGTCACCTGTTTGTTTTTTAAGCCTTGTTTTCAAAGTTTTGAAATGAAAACAATAAAAAATCATTTTTTTATGTTCTCAAACCAAATCTCTGAAAACAAAAAATATGAAATTTGTATTATCATTGAAGGGGAAAACAAAATCCAATAACAGAAAATGTTTTCTCCAATTAAACATATTTTCCGCAAATATAAGTAAGGACCAATGGCAATTTCAGTTAGTTAATTAATTTCAAATTTCAAACACCAAAAGGCATAATGTACAAACAATTTAAACTTAGCTCAAATACCTGCAAAGCTCTCCCAAACATCTTTCGCCTTCGAAGATAAAACGTGGCATGTGACACCTCCTCTCTGGTTAGTTCATTCCCTTCTGCTAACCACTTCTCCAGAGCCACATGAATAGACACACCCGGAACATTCATGATCTCATTTAATAGTTCAGATTCAACCCTTCCACGACGCGGTTTTCCTTTCTCCTTGACCACCTCATCAACCTCGTTGTGAGGCTCCTCTACATTCTCCCTGTCACCATCGTCATCCGATTGGTCGGCATCAGAAGCTAAAAGACTGTCAATTTCATTTCCATCACCAGCAGGTCTCCCCAGCTCGGAAAACCCATCCTCCAAATCATCATCATCTTCTTTGGTGCTACTAGAAGAAAGTTCGCGTCTCCACACAGTAGAATCCAGTGATGCACTTTGCCTCGAATAAAAACGCGTATTGCACAGCAACAGTCCACCATTAGTTATTCCATGAGACTCGGTGATACCACTCTCTTCTTCCACACAATTAGTTGACGCTAATTGGAGAAAAGAAGTTCTCACATTATACCCTCGGATCCTATGCAAACAATGCACAATAAACAATCACTTCCAACTCTTCCTGATATTGAAATATGAACTAATGAAATTACCATGCCACAGGGAAAATAATTTAAAGAACGTGTAAAATTTTAACTGTAAAAAGAGGAGAGAAAAGGGGAAATGGGTTGCGTTTGAAATGGAGCAGTTAGCGAAAGAGTAACGAATAGATAGAGATGGCTTGAGAAGGAGAAGGGTTACCTGAGAGGGATGGAAGCTCGACGAAGAGCCCACATCGGTGCTTTCGAAGGTGAAGAAACAGTGAAGAAGCAGAAATGGAAGGGAAGTGCTAAACCTCTAATCAAAACCCTTCCAATATAAGTATATATATATATTAAAAAATATAATGCAATAGACAAACGATGAATTAATTTTAATACAATTTTTTTTACAGTAAGCAAAATAATATCAATTTCTAGTTATATAAAAGTTACTTTTGTTAGTACAAATAAACAAACCTTAGGTTTTATTTTTGTTGTATAAATGAAAAGACATTTTTTAAATGATTAAATTTATTTCCTCCTTCCATTTCTATTTATAATTATAATAAAATATAAATAAAAAGTAGTGTATTTTCGTGTCATTACACAGTTTATAATAAGAATAATAAGTGTAGATTTTAATAGGGTACCTCTCAAATACTTATATACTTATGCTCATAGTTTACATAAGTAAAAGTTAATAAATTAATAAAAAATTAATTTGAAAATGAATACAAAATTTCATTTTTGGATGGTGATTAATTTTTTATAGAATAAAATATGTTTTAGTACTATATTAATTATGTATTAAATAATTAATTATTTAAGTATAATAAGAAAAAAAATCTTAATTCATTAAATTTAATTATGTTAGTTTTTTTTAACTTTGTTGAAAGGTTATGTTAAATATGTACATGAAATTACTTTATCAACCTTTACGTGTCCTTATTCATAGAACCTAATGAATAAATTTTAAATACAATTAAGTGTTTCACATTCAATCACAAGGATTAAAGAAAAAATGAAAGTTATAGTAGACCATTTGTTAGATTTATTAAGAGTGTTGTGAAGAACTGTTTATGGAAGCTAATGCGAACAAAGATGGTGCAATTATGTGTTGTCATTGGAAAGGAAAATGTTTTTAAATCATTCTTGACCACATTTATTTTCAATTGTAAGTGTTATTATGAAAATAGAGAAGTGTTTGTGACCTCTCAAAGATTGAGGAACTGGGAGGTTGTTTTGTAGTTGTTAAAATTAGAGGGTAAGGGTAAGGTTAAGGTTTCAAATATTTAAATTGTCTTTTTTCTTCTCGTTCTTTGTTTCTTATTGTTTGTTTGATTTTGATTTTTAATTTATGATTATCTTATTTTGATTTTTTATAGACGATATTTTTAGAAGAGAAGAGTGTGCACTTGATTATATTTGTTAAGCGAATATTTATGATGGGAATTGTGATTAAGTGCTTAAAGAGCAAAAGAAGAAAATTGCATACTTACACACAAAAAAGTTGAACAAGGAGAGTAGAGAAAGAAAGAAAAAATTGTCATATTGTTTAGTTCAATGTTTTGGATTATTGGTTGTATTGGTAAGGTATATTTGAATATGTAGTGATAAAGTTAGGATTAGGGGATGAAATTGGATTTGTGAGTTTTTTTTTATATGCAATGTTAGTATGATTATTAACATAGTCAATTGGCAAAGTTCACTTTGTAATTCACACTCCATTTTTGTGTTCATTTCTGATAGTAAATTTTAATTTGTTTGTTTCCTAAATTAATAAAAAAACAATAATTTTTTTCTTAAATTATTGATGACCGTCAACAACATCAATCTCCAACCTATAAAAGAAGTCTTAAAAAGCACAAACTTAATAACACTAATGAATTTTTGTAAAAATATAATTACAAATAACATTCATAATAAAAGAATACCCACATAATTACAACATAATAAATTTTAATTCTAACAAATATTATTAATGTATTAAACAATAATTACATAGTTGAAATGTATTTGACAATAATTACATCTCCAAAATAATTGAAAAATTTATTATGAAAATATTGAATTGAAAGTTTCGTTGACATTTGAACTGATAGACCGAAAGATTGAGAGACTTTGATATTTGAATTATCTACATCCATTAAATAGACTAGAAATTTAGAAGGTTGACATTGATTTCTTGTTTCAACAGATAATTCACGTAATATTAGAAAGTATAAATAGATCATCAAGACATTAACAAATATTCAAGTCAATTAAATAGAGTTAAAGCTCAAAAATAAAATCCAATCCAATTATGTTTAATTAATTAATTAGTTATTTGTTTTATTTATAAATAACCATGAAAAAGAAACAATGAGTCATTAGAATGAAATTAAAGTATTGGGTCCAATAAGTCCATTATTTACTAGTATAAATAATAGTACATTTAATTTAATAGTTAGAACAAATAACATTTAAGACAAAAATTGACTTAAACTTCAAAGAACTTTTGCAGGTGCATCTATCAATCGTTCACCATATCGAGAGATAATTGTTGAGTATCTGAGAGAACAAGTGTGAAGCAAAAGATGAAGGTTGCCATAACCGTGAAGTAAAAAGAAAGTAACTATTCCCAATATTTACAAGTACAACATTATTTTATATATATATATATATATATATATATATATATATA